>Ga0163150_10000132_pt1 | contig 130369 bp, 147 predicted proteins | sample OliLakLV19P2IB_FD_148628 | JGI IMG/M metagenome (GOLD analysis project Ga0163150, IMG submission 148628) | Freshwater microbial mat bacterial communities from Lake Vanda, McMurdo Dry Valleys, Antarctica - Oligotrophic Lake LV.19.P2.IB | ecosystem: Environmental > Aquatic > Freshwater > Lake >... | reverse complement strand
GCCTGGCGCCTAGCCTTGCGTACGCTCTCGGTGACATCGTCGAGGTCTACCACGTAGCCGTGGCGCATGCCTGCGGTCTCAGCGAGTCCGGTGCCGATGATGCGGAGTCCGGGTCCGTTAGCCTCGCGTACCTCCTCGACTACCACCACTTTTACTTGGTGACTTCCGATGTCGATTCCGGTTGCGATTCGTCGTGCCATGAGGTGTAGATACGAACCGGGTCATGAGAACCCGCTCTCGTCTCTCCATTGTAGGGCCGTGAGGCATTCCGTTCAAATGCAGTAATGCGTGGATAAACAATAACCCCACGAATTGGAGGTATGAAAGGTCGTAGTCAGGCGCCTGTTTCTTCGCCTCTTCGAGGCAGATGATGACCTCTCCGCTCTTCTTTTCGGTCACATACGAAAGCACATTGGGCACATAGGACTTCTTGCGAAGAGCCTTGTTCAGCTTCTTTGCCTCTCCAGAGGTCACGAAGGCAAGCGAGAGGTCCCAGCCTGGCAGAACCGCCTTGGCGATACGTACAAACGGAACACCCGGCACAATGCGCCGGGTGAGGTTTCGTTGAGATAGGGATCCCATCGAGGAAGTTACTTCTTGCGGCGTGCGAGAGCGCGTGCTGCAGGATCAATCTTGCCCAATTTCACGTCCTCGTTGTACTTCATGCGGCGAGCGCCCTTGATCATCGCGCGGGCGTGATCGACGTTCTTGCTCTTCTCGCGGATGTAGTAGCGGCGCTTCCTCATGGCACGGACCAGCCCAAGGGTCTGGGCCCGGCGGGAGAAACGGCGGATAAGCGAGGCAGAACTCTCGTTCTTTCCGCGCTTTACCTCTACACGTACAGCGTTAATCATAGTCCGAGGATACTAGCACGCAGCCTGTCCTTTAGGCAACACCTGCGGAAACCATAGCGAACTCGGTTCCTGGCTCCCATGTCTCTTCCGCCACCTCGCGTCGATCTGGCAGAACCTCAAGCGCTGGTACGCCGTCTTTCAGGGAAAGCGAAAAGACATAGCGCCTGCCTTTAAGGGTGATCTGGGTTCCCGGGGCAATACCTTTTACCGCAGGACGACGAAGCGCGCACGTCAGTAACTGTCGCGCCGTCGCAGGAGTGTAAGTTTTTGACTCGGTAGTGATGCGACGAACTGCCTCTTCACTGCTCAAGGGTTCGTCATAGTGGACAGAGCCGATCGAGATTAGCTGCCGCCTCGTTTCCGGGAGGGAGTCGACGCGGCCATCATTATAGATATCTGCAAGAAGTCCGACATCAAAGGTAACTCCGTGTGTTTTCGCAAGTTCACGGATAATTTCCGGAACCGCCCTGTGGGGATCAACCTCTATCGTCAGGACTGATCTGCGGCCTCCTTTTTCCATGCTAAACGACTGCCCGAAGCTGGTCGACCAGCGTATCAAACGGGATAAATGTTTCGGTGTGGGTCGCGCGCTCGCGAAGGATGACGGAGCGCTCCAAGGCCTCTTTGCGTCCCATGATAATGAGGTACCGGGGGTTGGCATCGTCTGCCAGCCGCATCTGCTCAGACAGTGACTCCACGCCGATTGATTGGATCATAGGAATGCGGGCACGGCGCAGGTGGTCAGCCATCTTCATGCTCTCGCGCTTAGCCTCATCCCCGATGTGCACGAACACGAAGCGAGGAGCAGCGCGCTCCTTGTGCGGCGGGATCACGGTGCGAGCATCGATGTTGATGCGCACAACCGCTCCGATCGACGGCATTGCGCCTTTGAAGAAGGATTTGGCCATGTCGTTGTAACGGGATCCCCAGGCCGTGATCCGGCCATCACCCGTCGAGATTTCGAAACACGTCTCTGCCCATGCGTTGCCACGAGAAAGAAGTGCAGGAGCCAATTCATACGGAGTCTCCGTGGACTCGAGATATTCCAAGACTGCTTCGAAGTGTTTGCGGCTGGCTTCCGACAAGTGATCGGTAGGGGACGGAAGTCCTCCACGCTCTTCTTCGCCCTCGAGCAGCTCAGCTGCTTTGAAGACGTCGTTTTTCGCGCAGGCGACGCAGTCTGCCGGAAGGACAGGACCGTTCTTGCGGAAGAAGGAAGTGAGCTCGCGAGCAAGGCGTCCGCGGGTCTCCTTGTCTCCCATGGAATTAATCTTGAGCACCGGCTCTTGCTTGGTGAGGTCGGCGACCAGAGAGCGTACAGCGCGGATAAGCACAGCGTCTGCAATCGCGCGGTCAGCACCGATCGCGTGGAATTGGATGATGACCTGCTTGGGCGCTGCGCGTCCTGCGGCTGCGTTAGTGTGCCAGAGAAACAGTGGCTTACCGGCTCCGGGGGTAAGGCCCGCGTCGCGTGCTTGTTTCAAAAATCCTGCGACCTCGCGTGCGGTCGGATCAAGAGATTCCAGCTGAAGGGAATCAGGATACGGAGCAGGTGCTTTTGCTCCGCGCTTGGCGACATGCTTGAACGGCGTGAATCCGTAATAGGTGCCGATGGCGTGCGCACGCTTCAGTATGTCGATCGGTTCAAGGAGGTGCGCGCTCATTGCATCTTTTCGAGGGAACCAGGAAGCACGCCGGCATCTTCAAACGGAAGCAGGCGCACGAACGCGCGTCCCATGATGTTCTCTTCTGGCAACGGACCCCACGCACGGGAGTCTGAGCTGTGCGGGCGGTTGTCGCCCATGACGAAATACTGGCCGGAGCCGAGCGGGCGCTCGAGGCTGTAGGTAGCGTCTTCAGTGACCACGTAGGGCTCAGAGATAGTGACCTCCTCTCCGGAGACCGTCGTGACGGAGACCTCGCCGCGGCGGATGTGCACGGTCTCGCCTGGGAGGCCTATCACGCGCTTGATGTAGAAGATCGCAGGATCGTTCGGATAGCGGAAGACGACCACGTCTCCGCGCACAGGCTCATTAAGACGATAGGACAATTCATCGACGATGAGGTAATCGCCGTCATCGAAGGTCGGGTACATCGATTCGCCGCGTACCACAAACGGCTGCGCGATGAAAAAGCGGATTGGGAGGACGATGACCACCACCAGGAGCACGAGGAGAATGACTTCTTTAGAAACGCCGCCAGCTAGTTCACGAGCGCGATCAAAGAAGGACATGCGGGCATTGTACGCTTCGCGTTTTCCGCGTCAACTTCTAGGACAAATCCGTCGTCTGTCTAAATTGTTTTAGTGCCGAACGGCGCTTCGTCTCGATCATGTCGTAGAGCCGCTCGCTGAAGAAGGTATCTCGGATATTTGCAACCGTGGGGGAGCCAGTTCGGTTTGGATTACGATGTTCTTAGCGGTCTCACCCTGAAGAAAGAGCTCGGCAACCTTCAGCCGCAATCGAGTCGGGGTCCCGTTGTTATTGCTCTGCTCCTTGGTTCGGATATCTTCAGGCGTAACGCCATAGCGAGAAAGGCGTTCCCACGCCTCTTGCGTCAGACGTTCCTCGCGGGCACGCATGCTCTCGACGTCGGGCTTATAGGGCTCTCCCATATATCCATCAGTATACTCCGAAGGCGCGATATACTGCTTCCCATGCCATACGTCATCATGGGTCTCGGGAATCCGGGCGAAGAATACAAGAAGACCCGACACAATGCCGGGCGCATGTTGGTTGAACTGCTCGCAAAGAACGAAGGGTTCGACGAGTTCGTGCTGCGCAAGGCCGCAGGCGCACCATCGCTGGTATCGGAAGGGAAGATCAAGAAAGAGAAGGTGACTTTGGTCTTGCCGGAAACTTTTATGAACAATTCAGGCAAGAGCGCCAAGGGATTCGTGAAGAGCAAGAAAGTGGCCGCCACGCTGCTTGTGGTGCGCGATGACATCGATCTACCGCTCGGAGTCCTCAAGATGACCTTCGGACGCGGCTCAGGAGGTCACAAGGGCATCGAATCCATTATGCGCGCAGTCGGCACCAAGGAATTCGCGCAATTGAAAGTAGGGGTCTCAAAGCCCGGCAAGAAGAATCAGGCAAAGAAGCCTTCGAGCGACGATGGAGTCAACAAGCTGGTAATCGGGAAGTTCAAACCTGATGAAGAAGCGCCCCTGAAGAAGGTGCTGAAAAAAGGAGTCGAGGCCGCCACACTGTTTGTGACTGACGGAGTAGAGAAGGCGACGATGCTCGCCAACACCAGATAACAAAAAAGCCCGCGTGATGCGGGCTTTTTGTTGTGCGATTCCTTACTTCTTCTTCTGTGCTCCGGCGAAGGCGAGCGTCATGCGCTGGTCTTTCGGCTCGAAGAGCTTGATTGTGAACGGGTAGGACTTTCCTAGCTCGAGCGTCTCGCGAAGTTCCGCAGGGGAGGCGAACTCGCTCATGTGCACCAAGCCTGCGACGCCTTCCTCGATCGAGGCAAGAGCGCCGTGCTTGTTGTACTTGATGATGACGCCTGAGATCTCCTGGCCCTTCTGGTAGCGCTCTGCAGCGGCCTTCCATGGGTTCTCCTTGAGAGCCTTGATAGAGAGCGAGATCTTGCCATCCTTAATCTCGATGACCTTCACCTTGACCACGTCTGCAACCTTGAACATGGTGCGAGGATCCTCGACGAGGCCCCAATCCAGTTCAGAGATGTGCACGAGGCCTTCGAGGCCCTGCTCGACTTTGACGAAGACGCCGAAGTCCACAGCACCCGTGACCTCGCCGTCGACGACGTCGCCGACCTGGTACTTATCAACCAAAGAAGCCTTCTCCTGCTCTTCTTCGCCGACACGCTCGGAGAAGATAAGTTTCGCTTCCTTAGGATCAGCGGTGATGATGCGGACCGCGAGCACCTTGCCCGAGAGTTTCGCGAGTTCACCGAAGATCTTCTCCTTATCGCCTTCAGGCACGCGAGGGTAGTGATCCTTCGAGAGCTGGGAGGCAGGAAGGAATCCCTTGATGCCCTGCCACGAGAGGATGAGACCGCCCTTGTTCGCTTCCTCGACTTCGAGGTTGTAGATGGTGCCTGCGACGATTGCCTGCTCAGCCTCGCTCCAGATAGCAGCCTGTCGAGCCTCCTTAAGCGAGAGCTCGATGTACCCGTCCTTGCCGGATGGGTCGACGACTTTCGCTGTTATGGTGTCACCAGGGTTCGCCTTGCGGAGCACGTCAGCGGCGTTTAGATATTCGCGTCCGTAAATCATTCCCGTTCCGAAGGGAGGGAGATCGACGTAGAGGCGGCCACGGACAAGCGCGATGATGGTTCCTTCGATCAAATCGCCCGCCTTAGGAGGCGTCTCGATACGATCAACCATACCGGCCATCGGGTGGTCTGCGGCTACTGTTATAGCTGGCACCGGGATTGCCGGGGCTTTGACTTCGGTCATGTAATTAGACAAGTGGGGCCGGCGCTTCGGGTGCATGGGTTCCTTTCGGTTCCCAAGGGTTAGCCTGAAGCGGCTTACGCGCCGTTCACTCGCAACAGAAGGAATATACCTTATATAGAAGGGGCTTTCAAGGGTGCCATAGTATTTTCACTAATACGGTGTAAATTGACCCCATGTCACGTATCCATCCAACCGCTTTCGCCCTTCTACTTGCCTTATCGTTTGTGTTCGCTACCCTGCCTGTACTAGCTGAAGCGGCTACGGTAACGCCAAAGATCAGTTCTTTCACCGCAAGTCCCTCTATCCTTAAACTAGGGGCAGCAGCGGTAATTTCATGGAAGGCCACAGATGCCGACGGATGCCAGCTGCGCTATGACTATACGAAGAACGGCATGTCAGGGAGTCAGTATGTCTATAGCTCTCTCGGAGGAAGCGATAGCTATACCGTACTGCCGCTGACTACGACGACCTACGAGGTGTATTGCACAAAAGGAACCACAATTGCTGGAGGTATTTCTTCTGCTTCAAAAAAATAAAGGTGACGGTCGAAGAAAACCCTTCAGCATTCGTGGATATGAAGGTCAACGGCTCTGACGGACCCCTATCTATGGCCTACGGGAAGAAGATGAAAGTCAGCTGGGAGTCGAAAGGAGTAGAGAGCTGCGACCTCGTATACCCTACGAAGAAAGGAGACGCCAAAAGAGTAGCAGTGAAGACCAGGGGGACGAAGTCCATAACTGCGTATCCTTCCTCTTCTCCAGACCAGATTCATATGGCCTGTGATGTCAAAGGCGGTGGCGGCGCATACACAAAAGACGCGGTCTATATCCAAAGAAAATTCGAAGGAACATCTTCTCCTGCTGCTGTGCTGGGTTCGCCAAACGCCAAGGTGGAAATAGTGACGTACTGCGATACGGAAAGCCCGTTCTGTCGTCCATTCATAGACACGATGTACAAAGTGGTTGATTACTACACTAAGGGCGCTGTGAACTCCGTTAATTGGAACTACGAACTTCTTCCAAACAATGCGCTTACAGGCCCCGCTTCTATCCCTGAAGCGCAGGGTGTTATGTGTGCTGCTTCTCTAGCGGGGGGGGGTAGTTATTTCTGGAATAGCTTAGCAGCGCTTGCCGGTGGATCGTATACCAACGCCGAAAGTATGTTTACGCAACTCGTGCTTCCAAAAAGCGTAGATAAAAAGTCTTTCGTCTCATGCGTCAACGGAGCCGACACCAAAATGTTTGAAAAGCGATTTAAAGATGCAGTTACCGTTGGACTTCAGGGTATACCCTATACCGTAATGACCAAAGGTAATGAAAAGGAAGTAGTAAACGGCAATGTGCCATACGATCTCATGAATGAGCTCGTCTACGATTTCTTACATTATTGAGGTTCCAACATCGTCCCAGACATTTAGTACGTAAGGTAGAATGCGTAGATGAGAAGAATCATTTTAGGTGTGATAGTTTCCGCCGCGCTTCTTATAGTCGGCTTCTATGCGTTCAATGCGTATATTTATAATGAGAAACAAGTGACCGCAGCAGCAGATTTTAAGAATGCGGAATACCGTATTGAAGGCGCTGCAATTCAGCTTAAGGATGGGGTTTCAGAAGTCGAGGCTGCGCCAGGCTCATCTTCAAAGATAGTGACTCGCTACTTTGGCAATGACTTTGAGATTGACCTTAATAACGATGGGCGAGAGGATGTTGTATTTCTTCTCACGCAAGAGACTGGTGGCAGTGCAACCTTTTACTATGTCGTAGCAGCCCTTAACGCTGAGCGGGGGTACGTTGGATCCGATGGATTTCTATTAGGAGATAGAATTGCTCCTCAATCGATAGAGACGAGCCCGAACCCGCGACACAAAAACGTAGTAGTTGCCAACTACGCTGACCGCGCAGAAGGAGAACCCGTGACCGAACAGCCAACGGTCGGAAAAAGCGCTTATCTAAAACTTGATATCGCAAGTATGACGTGGGGAATCGTTGAACCAGACTTCGAAGGAGAATCCCGTTAAGTTATAAGACAAGTTCCAACATCACCCCAGACAGTCAGCTCAGTAGTCTTTGTTATTCCCGTCGCGCTGCGTCGATAGCGGCTACATCGATTTTCTGCATCGTCATCATGGCTTCAAAAGCGCGCTTTGCTTCATCGCCACCGGCAGCATTCGCCTCAAGCAAGGTTCGTGGCGTGATCTGCCACGATACTCCCCAACGGTCCTTGCACCACCCGCACTCGCTTTCTTTTCCGCCGTTTCCAACGATGGCATTCCAATAGCGATCCGTCTCTTCCTGGTCTTCCGTCGCGATCTGGAAGGAAAATGCCTCGCTTTGAGTAAAGGTAGGGCCGCCATTGAGGCCCACGCACGGAATCCCGCAAACGGTGAATTCCACCGTCAGTACGTCGCCTTTCTTGCCGCTTGGAAAGTCACTAGGCGCGTGAAAGATAGCGCCTACCTTACTATCAGGAAAAGTGGCGGCGTAAAAATTAGCCGCATCTTCCGCGTCCTTATCGAACCAGAGGCAGATGGTGTTTTTCGGAATCATATAAGGCAAAGTATACCAAAAATAGTTTCAACATCGTTCCAGCCAGCAGGAGACTTTTATCCAAAAACGCGCTATAATATAGGGAATTATGGTCATCACCCACCACGGCGGGCAGTGCTTCAAGGTCACCTTCGGCGACCTCACGCTCGTGTTCGATCCGATAGCCAAAGGAGCCTCGCTCCCTGGCGTGCGTTTCGGCGCTGACATCGCGCTCGTCTCGCGCAACCACAAGGATTTCAATGGTGTAGAGGAAGTGACCTACGGAGAGAAAGACCCGTTCGCTATCACAGGCCCCGGAGAGTATGAATATAAAGGAGTGACCGTTCAGGGGTTCCTCTCGAAATCAGAGTATGGACTCGACAAGGGAGAAGAAGGAGCTGTGAATACAATCTACGCGGTGAAATTGGAAGGCATGACCTTGGTGCACCTCGGCGCGCTTTCCGGAGCCACGCTTCCACTTGAAGCCAAGGAGGGCATCGACGAGATCGACGTGCTGTTCGTACCGGTCGGAGGCGACGGAGTGCTTGATGCCGCAGAGGCAGCGAAACTCTCGACCATGCTCGAGCCTCGCCTCATCATCCCTATGCACTGGAACGGGATGGGGAAGCCGAAAGCGCTCGAAGCCTATCTCAAGGAAGAGGGCGGGGAGAGCCAGAAGACCGATAAACTGACCCTCAAAAAGAAGGATGCAGTTGACAAAGACGGTGATATAATTGTGATAACACCCTAGCCTATGAAGGATTACATCGAAAAACTCCGCGCAAAGCCAGAGAACGTCCGTAAGACCATCGCCATTTCTGCATCAGGCGCCATCACGGCCGTTGTTGCCATCGGTTGGGTCATCGCCCTGTTCATGACGGGAAGCCTGAGCCTCGCGCCGATCACTCCTGACAGCGATACCGCCGCGACGTTTGCCGAAAGCACCGCGCGCTACAACCAGATGGCAGGCGCCGCCAGCGCGTTCTCTTCTCAGATGAAGGGAGAGGGAGCGGTAACCATCGTCGAGGAAGATCGCTCATCCACGCTTGATCGCACGGAAGCGAAGCAGACTGACGAAACCGTCATCCATTTCTAAATGGCTAAGAAGAAGGAAGAGCAGGCAGACGTGCCAGTCACGGCGGCCAATGTCATAGAGCAGTCGATCACCGCAGAGATGCGTTCGTCGTATCTCGACTACGCAATGTCGGTGATCACAAGCCGCGCCTTGCCTGATGTGCGCGACGGATTGAAGCCCGTGCACCGCCGCATCCTCCACTCGATGAACGAGAACGGTCTGACGGCGACCTCCAAGACCAAGAAGTCTGCGGCGGTCGTGGGAGACGTCATCGCGAAGTACCACCCGCACGGCGACGTCGCGGTCTACGACGCGATGGTCAAACTCGCGCAGGATTTTTCGACTCGCTATCCGCTCGTAATCGGGCAAGGTAACTTCGGCTCCATCGACGGCGACCCTCCTGCCGCCTACAGGTACACCGAAGCAAAGATGTCGAAGATCGGTGCTGAGATGCTCGCCGATCTCGATAAGGAGACCGTGAGCTGGAACGCTAACTACGACGGTACCTTGAAGGAGCCGACCGTCCTTCCTGCAGGTGCGCCGAATCTTCTCTTGAACGGAACGCTCGGCATCGCGGTGGGTATGGCGACGAACATCCCTCCGCACAACCTGCGCGAAGTGTGTGCGGCGACCATGCATCTGATCGAGGATCCGGAAGCGACGACCGAGGATCTCTTGAAGCACGTACAGGGGCCAGACTTCCCGCTCGGAGGTATCGCCTTCAACCAGGCGGACATCAAGCACGCGTACTCGACCGGCAAGGGAGGCGTTATCTGCCGTGGTGTCGCTGAGATCGTAGAGGAGAAGAAGGGAACCTCGATCATCATCACGTCGATTCCGTTTCGCGTGAACAAGGCCGACCTCATCACCCGCATGGCGGAACTGGTGCGGGACAAGAAACTCGAAGGCATCAAGGACCTCCGCGATGAGTCCGCAGAGGACATCCGCGTGGTCGTCGAATTGAAGGGTACTGCGCACCCGCAGGCAGTTCTCAACAATCTCTTTAAATACACTGAGCTGGAAAGTACCTTCCACTACAACATGCTAGCGCTTGTTGATGGCGTGCCGCAGACGCTTTCCTTGAAGAGCATCCTCGAGAACTTTATTGCGCACCGCAGAATAGTGGTGAAGCGCCGCACGGAGTTCGATCTGCGCAAAGCAGAAGAGCGCGAGCATATCTTGCTCGGCCTTTCCAAGGCCCTCGATCATATCGACGAGGTCATCGCGGTCATCAAGAAGGCGGCTGACGTGGCTGCAGCGAGCGCCGCGCTCCAGAAGAAGTTCGGCTTCTCGCCTATCCAGGCTGCCGCGATTCTCGACATGCGCCTGCAGAAACTTGCAGGCCTTGAGCGCAAGAAGATTGAGGACGAGTTAACGGAGATTCAGGCCTTGATCAAGAGCCTGAAGAAGATTCTTTCTTCCGAGAAGAACATCCTCGAGGTGGTCAAGTCAGAGATGGCGGCACACGCGGAGAAGTACGGCGACGACCGCCGCACGAAGATCGTGAAGGGAGGTGTCAAGAACATCTCCATAGAAGACCTCGTCCCGGACGAGGAGTCCGTCTTGGTTATCACGCAGGGCGGCTACGTGAAGCGTACGAATCCGAGCGAGTACAAGGCGCAGAAGCGCGGAGGCGTCGGCGTGATCGACATGTCGACCAAGGAAGAGGATGTCGTGACGCACTTCCTGAGCGCGAGCGCTCACTCTGAGCTGCTGTTCTTCACCGATTACGGGAAGGCGTACCAGAGCAAGATGTATGACATCCCTGAAGGCCGCCGTGCGACCAAAGGAAAGAGCATCATGAACTTCCTGCCGCTTGCAGGAGACGAGAAGGTGACGAGCGTGCTCGCCGTTCCGAAGGGCGCAGCCCGAGATGCGCTTTCCGTCTTCCTCGTAACCGAAGCGGGCGTTGTGAAGAAGGTGGAGGCGAAGAACTTCGCTGACGTACGCCGCTCAGGCATCATCGCGATTAACCTGAAGGGCTCAGACCGCCTAGTCTCCGCGCACCTGGCTGAGAACGGCTCCTCTATTTCTATAGTGACCGCAAAGGGTCAATCCATACGGTTCGATGAGGCAGATGTCCGCGCGATGGGGCGCACCGCCGCAGGAGTCCGCGGCATGACGGTCCGCAAGGGAGATAGCGTCGTCTCAGCGGAAGTCGTCTCGGTCGCTGACAAGAACGCTGCGCTCCTCATCATCATGAGCAAGGGATACGGCAAGAAGACCTCCATGCTCGAATACAAGATCCAAGGTCGCGGAGGCTCCGGCATCAAGACCGCAGAGGTCACGCCGAAGACCGGCGAGATTATCGGCGCGAAGATCCTGACCGGTGAAGAGCAGAAGGAAGAAGAGATCGTCGTCATCTCGAAGAAGGGGCAGGTGATCCGCGTCTCAGCGGGAGAGATTCCTGCGCTGTCTCGCGCGACGCAGGGCGTACGCATCATGAAGATGCGCGAAGGCGACTCCATCGCTTCGATGGTTGCTCTCTAACGTCATGAGCGAAGCAGGAGAACCGCGAACGCCGATTTCTCCGTCAGAGTTTGCGCACAAGAATGCCTATCAAGACCAGGCATTTGCCACCATGCCGGAAGCGCTTTCGCTCATACGTTCCCTAGATAAGGTCTCGATGAGCAAAGAAGAAGTCGAAGCGCTTGTCCTCACGTTTACTGCCGATCAGGCACAGCGCGGTGTCAGCAAGCCCGCTGAGGCTGACGCGAAGATCGTTGCCCGCATGAACTACGATTTCTACGTTCCGGGATACGTGAGCATACAGATAAAGGGATACGACAACGGCTACGTAGACATACTTCTCATCCCGAAATCCTGATTCTCTGTTGATTGCCGCTCTCGTAGCCTGTGGCCGTGCTATTTTATAAGGAATGAGTTTCGCCGACCCAACAGCGAACGTCCTTCAGATGGGCCTTCGCGAAGGAATGAAAGTCGCCGACCTTGGCGCTGGAACGGGGCACTACGCCCTTGCAGCGGCTAATATCGTGGGCAAGGAAGGCCGCGTGTACGCTATCGACGTGCAAGAGGATATCTTGAAGCACATCCGGGACAAGGCTGCCGACAAGGACCTGAAGAACATCGATACCATCTGGGGTGATGTTGAGAAGCCAGCAGGCACCAAGCTGCGGGATGCGTCCGTCAACGCGGTCATCCTTTCTAATACGCTCTTCCAGCTAGACCATAAAGGAGGCGCGATCACGGAGATCAAGCGAATCCTTATGCCAGGAGGGAAACTGCTGGTCGTCGACTGGGCAGGAGCCTACGGAGGGCTTGGGCCCCACCCGGACCATGTCGTGCCAGAACAAAATGCAGAAGCGCTCTTCATCGAGGCTGGGTTCCATAAGGTGAAAGCCTTCCGCGGCGGGCCGCACCATTACTCGATACTCTTCACAGCGCCATGAGACCTTTCCAGATAATCGTACTTGTCGTCTTCGGCCTCCTCGCCATCGTCGGCCTCTTCCTGTTTGCAACCTTTAGCGGATCCGGGACCGAGGAGCCTGTGGGCCCGGTAGTCATCTGGGGCACCTTGCCGCAGGATGCAGTTGAGAGCGGCATCACATCGCTACTAGTGACCAATAAGGAATACGACGAGATCAGGTATGTCGAGAAGTCGGACGCCTCGTTCGAAGGCGAGCTAGCCGAAGCGATCGCTTCCGGCGGGGGACCCGACCTGCTCATCATCACGCAGGAACAGATTCTCTCTCAGAAAAATAAGCTTTCACCGATCCCGTATGCGAGCATCTCAGAACGCACCTACGTCAGCACGTATGTGCCGGTCAATGAGCTGTATCTCTCCGACGAAAGCTTCTTCGGCATGCCGCTTACGGTCGATCCGCTCGTCCTCTATTACAACCGCGCCATCCTCGCCTCCGAAGGCGTCGCGCTTCCGCCGACCACGTGGGAAGCGGTCACAGCGCTCGCAGAGAAACTGACGCAGAAACAAGGTGACCAAAGCATCCAGCGCAGCGCGATCGCACTCGGTGAATACGACAACGTGATGAATGCGCGCGCGGTGCTTTCCTTGCTCCTCCTGCAATCCGGTTCCCCGATCACTGAGGAGACCGGTACCGGCATGCGCTCTGCGCTTGAAGGCCTCAATGCTCCGGCGACCTCTGCGGTCAACTTCTATACGCAGTTCGCCAACCCGGTGAAGACCGTCTATTCATGGAACCGTTCTCTGCCGTCGAGCCAGCAGGCATTCCTGGCAGGCGATCTCGCCTTCTATGTCGGATTCGCGAGCGAGCGAGCGTTCCTCGAGTCTGCTAACCCGAATCTCGACTTCGATATGGCCGCTATCCCGCAGCCAGCCACGCTGACGTCCCCTAAGACCTACGGTCTCGCGTACGCGCTCGCGACGCCTCGCTCGTCAGCCAACCCTGCTGGTGCATTCCGCACCGCAATCGCGCTCTCGTTCGCCGGCCCGATGCAGGCGATCGCGGAAGAGGCAGGTATGGCGCCTGCGCGCCGTGCGCTCCTTGGTGAATTCCCAAACCGTTATGCGGAAGTCTTCTATCCGGAAGCGCTAATCGCGGCGGGCTGGCTCTCCCCAGCGCCGAGCGTCACTGACGCGATCTTCTCTGCTATGATTCAGAATATAACCACGGGACGCAGGGACGTCAGTACGGCGCTCCTTATGGCCCACCAAGCCCTCGCAGCAGCACTATAATCTTCTATGGAAACTTGCGGCACCGGCGGTCTCATCAATCCTTTGAAGGGAGCCTGTTCGCTCCCTGATTTCTTGAACCTGATTCTCCAGGCAGTCGTTCAATTGGGAACTATCGCGCTCATCGTCATGCTCGTGTATGTGGGCTTCCTGTTCGTCATTGCGCAAGGCTACGAGGAGAAGCTTCAGAATGCCAAGAGCGCGCTCATGTGGACCGTCATCGGCGGCTTGATCCTGCTTGGCGCGCAAGCCATCTCCCTTGTCATCCAGTCGACGGTAGGGACGCTCAGAGGCTAGACCATGACCTTCGCCGACATCGTATACAGACAACTAGTTCCTTTCGTGGATTTCGCGCTTATCCCGCTTTTGTACGCGCTCGCGTTCGTCTTCTTCCTAATCGGCGTGGTCCGGTTCCTCTTCTCGATGGAAGAAGAGAAGCGGAAGGAAGGGAAGAAGTTCGTACTCTGGGCACTGGTCGGCATGGTGGTCCTGTTCTCCGTCTGGGGCATCGTGAAGATCTTGCTCTCCGTCATTACGGGCGGTGTATAACCAGGGTTGCTCGGCTGACACCCCCTGCTACGATACTCGTATATGGAACCCCTCGCCCAATTCTTCTTCAGCATACTGACGTTCATCGAAGCGGCCCTTGTCCCGCTCATATTCTCGCTGGCGTTCATCTTCTTCCTGTGGGGAGTGTTTCGCTACTTCATTACGGGAGCCAACGACGAAGAGAAGCGGAAGGAAGGGAAGAGTTTCGTACTCTGGAGCCTGATAGGGCTCGTGCTCATGTTCTCGTTGTGGGGCATCGTCAACCTGCTCGTCAATTCGCTCGGCTTTGATACGCGTTCGCGTCCTGACCTACCGGTCTTCGGTGGTCCGGATCCAGGCGGGCCTCCGCAGCGGCAAATACATCTCGACGATCAGGCGCACTCAACCACAGCCCTGCCCAGCGAAAGAGGATTGGGTCAGTGGCAGCATGAACGTTGATGGCACGTAGCCGTTTTCCACACGCACGCAAACCCTCTCTTGACTGGGGGGCATTAGAGCCTATCCTATAGGAGTACTCGTTATCTATACCTCATGAAACTATTCGCATTACTCAGTGTTGCGCTTCTCGTACCGCTCGCGGCTTCCGCAGCGGTCACCGACGATGTGTACAAGCTCGCCGACCTTATCCTTACCATCATCAACAACGTGCTGGTGCCGGTCGTGTTCGCGGTTGCCTTCATCGTCTTCATCTGGGGCGTGTTCCGCTACTTCATCGCGGGCAAGCAGGATGATGAGAGCCGTGAGCAGGGAAAGTCCCTCATGCTCTGGGGCTTGATTGGCTTCTTCCTTATGGTGTCGGTTTGGGGTCTTGTGAACATTCTGACCAACACGCTCGACTTGAACACTAGCGTGCCGAACTTCCCTGACACACCAACTCCGGGCAAGCGGAGCTAGTAGGCTCCCGTTCTCCACCTAAAGAAACCCCGCTTTGGCGGGGTTTCTTGGTACTATGGACGCAATGGGAATCTTTTGCGCGTATATCGTTCCCGGGATCAACGGCATCTTGATTCCGCTCCTGTTCCTCGCCTCCTTCGTTTCCTTCACCTGGGGCGTCTTCCACTATGCGATCGTAGGAGAGTACGACGAGTTTGCACGCGAGATGTCCAAAGGCCTCATGCTCTGGAGCATCCTGGCTTTCATCTTTATGGTGATCGTCTTTGGGATCGCCGGCTTCGCCTACGACGCCGTTGGCCTGAGCGCAGCAATCTGCCAGTGGTATACTCTTAGCATATGGACGGCTTCAACAATTTCATAGGGAAGGTGCAGGTCGCGATCCTGGACCCGCTTATCACGCTCCTGGCGCTTGCAGCGTTCGTCGTGTTCGTCTGGGGCGTCATCGAGTTCATCCGCGAGGCGGATAGTTCCTTGAGGCGCGAAGTAGGGCGGCGTCATATGATTTGGGGCTTGATCGGCCTCGTGATCATCTTCGGCGCACAAGCGATCGTCGGCTTCCTCACGGCCACCGTCGGCGGCTTCAGATAGTGCTGGAGAGAGGACTCGAACCTCCATGGGTTGCCCCGCTACGTCCTAAGCGTAGTGCGTATACCAATTCCGCCACTCCAGCGTTTCCATAGAGTACACGTTCTGACCGATTTTGTCCGCACTTTGTGTGCGCCCACCAGGGCTCGAACCTGGGACCTTATCCTTAAGAGGGATCTGCTCTACCAACTGAGCTATGGGCGCGCTGGCTGAATAGTATACGAGGACGGTATTTTCTTCAACCGCTTTTTGTGCCGAGGGTGGGAATCGAACCCACACAAGCCGTTTAGAGCTTACAACGTTTTAAGCGTCGCGTGTCTACCAGTTTCACCACCTCGGCAACCTCACTACCTTAGTCTGCAAAACTCAAAATCACAATACTTCGATTGAGGCCCGGGCGGGAATCGAACCCGCGCATCGCGGGTTTGCAATCCGCAGCGTTACCACTTCGCCACCGGGCCGGTGTTTTCGGATGATAGCGCGCTTTGAGTGCGCTCGCTAGATGTTCTTCGAGATCTCGTCTAAGCGCTGGCGGTGCTGCTCTCCTGCGTCGAACATGAAGGTCACGCGAGGGAGCATGGAGAAACGGCCTTCTTTCTTGAGGTATTCCTTGAAGAGGTCGCGGTGGCGGGTAAGGAAGGCGATGGCATGGTCAGCCTGGTCTTCAGGGAAGACGCTTACGAACACGGTAGCGTTGCGGCGGTCCTTTGAGATATCTGCCCGGGTAGGGGTGATAAGCGTATTGCGTCCTGCTTCGCGTGCGATATAGCTGGCGGCGAGATGTACGAGCCTTGTGTTGGCCTTTTCGTCGCGGATGCTCATGTCTCAATGATCCTGAAGGCGATCAGCATGTCGCCCCCTGCCGCCTCGGTCTTTGATTCCACCTGCAGACCGAACTCTCCTTCGGTACGGAGTTCCTTCACGTCAGAGCGTGCCTGCTGGAGGTTCAATATCCGTCCGCGACCGAGCTCGATGTCGCGGCGCACGATCTTCACCTGGTTGCCCACCGCGAGCGCTCCTGAAAGGAGATTGGCGCCCATGACCTGCTTGTTGCCGGAGCCGTTGAACACCTTGAGGATCTTCGCCTCGCCGAGCAATTCTTCCTTGGCGACCTTAGGCGCGCGTTCGATCAGAAGGTCATTCACGCGCTTGCCGAGGTCGTAGATGATATCGAAGGATTCGATAGAGACGTTTGAGCGCTCAGCGTAATCGCGAGCAGCCGCATCGGTTGCGACATGGAAGCCGATGACGATACCGCCTGAAGCGTATGCGCTCTTCACATCGCCTTCGCCCACAGCACCCACTCCCGAGGAAAGGATGCGGATAGCGGCGTTCTCGTGGGTGATCTTGGCTAGCTCATGGAGGATGGCTTCCACGCTGCCCGTCACATCCGCCTTAATGATGAGCGGGAGGAACGCCTTGCCGTCTTCCTCAGCTGCCACACGCGTATTCAAAGGGCGCACAGGAGCAGAGGCTACCTTCTCGGCTTCCTTGCGGCTCGTAGCGCCGACAAAGGGCGTGCCTGCAGGTGGCAGCTCGCTCCAACCGGAGAGGGAGACTGGCTGCGACGGCTTGGCTTCCTTGATGCGCGCGCCAGCGAAGTTCTCGATGAAGCGCACCGGAGTGATAGCACCGCCAGCGACGACGAATGAACCGGTCGAAAGCGTTCCGTTCTTGAGTATGAGGGTCGCGGTAAGTCCCTGCTTCGGATCCTGTGAGGATTCGAGTACGAAGCCGCTTGCGGGAAGGGACTCATCAGCCGTAAGTTCTGCGAGGTCTGCGGTAAGGAGCACGAGATCGAGCAGCTCATCGACTCCTGCGCCTGACTTCGAAGAGACGCCAGCGTACGGGATAGAGCCGCCGAGCCCTTCGAGGTAGATGCCGTGCTCGAGCACGGAGCCTTTGACGCGCTCGATGTCGGCGCCATTCTTATCGATCTTAGTGAACGCGACGACGAACGGCACGTTCGCCTCCATGATGGCATCGTAGGCTTCCTTGGTCTGTGGCTTCACGCCCTCGTCTGCGGCGACGACCAGGATGGCGACGTCAGCTGTGGCGGCTCCTCGGGAGCGGATCGCGCGGAACGCCTCGTGCCCTGGGGTGTCGAGGAAAGTGATAGTACGCTTCTTCCCCTCATGCTCATGCTCCGCCTCGTAGGCGGAGACGTGCTGGGTGATGCCTCCGGCCTCTCCGGCCGTGACGTTACTCTTCCGGATGTAATCCAGGAGGGAGGACTTGCCGTGGTCGATGTGACCCATGACGGCTACTATCGGGGGACGAGGGGTGGAGGCCATGATGCATGGATTACACCACAACGCTTCACTAAACTCAAACGAAGCCGTACTGTAGAGACTATATGAGACGCATCTTCCTCGACCACGCGAGCGCCACTCCGGCGACGCCTGCCGCGATGAAAGCCTTCCTGAAGGCCTCCAAAGAGGCCGGCAACCCCTCTTCTCCGCATGCTGAAGGGCGTGCTGCCAAGGCGCTTTTAGAAGAAGCGCGTCGCGTCGTGGCGCACCATGTCGCTGCAAAGCCTGAAGCGATCATCTTCACTGCAGGCGCGACCGAAGCCAACGGCATAGCCATACGCGGGCACGTCAAAGCGCTCCTCGATGCCGGCCGAGCGCCTAATGCCATACACCTCTTATATGTACCGAGCGCGCATGCGTCGGTAATCGAAGCCATGGAAGCGCTTCGCTCTGAAGGGATCGCTACTGAGGCGCTCGTCCTCAAAGACGGACGCATAGACTTCAATGCGCTGAAGAAGCAGGTGCGTGACAGCACCGCCCTGGTGTCAGTAGACGTGGTATGTGGAGAAACGGGGACGCGATTTGATACGCGCGGGCTCCGCCATGCGCTTGATCTGGCATCCCCCGAGCGCCGCATCCTCATACATGCGGATGCGAGCCAGGCGCCGCTTGTAGAGTCGATCGAGCGCACACGTCTCGGCGCAGATCTGATCACGCTCGACGCGTCGAAGATCGGCGGCGTGCGCGGCATGGGTGTGCTCGTCGCTCCGATCACTATCCCACTTCTGGCCGTGATCGAGGGAGGGGGACAAGAGCGGGGGATTCGTTCAGGAACGCAGACGCCGGCTCTCGCAGCTGCGTTTGCATCTGCACTTGAGGAAGCAGCCAACGGAAGGAGCGCCTTCACGGCTCGTGCAGCGCGCATGCGCGAGGAGTTCCTGGCAACCCTATCGAAGGCACTGCCGAGCGCAGTAGTAAACGGTACGGACCCTGCTCCGCATATCATCAATATCTCGCTTCCAGGCGTCGATACGGAATATCTTGCGGCACTTCTGGATGAGGAAGGTATCGGCGTGTCGACTAGAAGCGCTTGTGAGACGGATTCGTCAGTCTCCCGTGCGGTGCTCGCTCTAACTGGAGATGAGGCGCTTGCCAGCTCGACGATACGGGTATCGCTCGGGGTCGAAACTACCTCCCGCGATCTCACTTCCTTGGTTTTCGCACTCTCCCGATCCGTCCAGTTCCTCGAGCGCTCTTCCTAGATGCGCGAAGGACGGGGCCGGAGTATACTAGGGCTAATGAACATCGAAGATCTTTCCAAGTCCCAGCTCCTCTTGCTCACGATCCTCGTGAACTTCGTCACTGCGATCGCGACTGCGGTCCTGACCGTCTCGCTTCTGGATGAGGCGCCGACGACGGTCACCCAGACCGTCAACCGCATCGTCGACCACACGATCGAGACCGTGACCATGCAGGTGCCGTCTGGAGGAAAAGACATCGTCGCCACCCGCGACGAGGACCTCCTCACCGCAGCAGTGGCTGCCAATGTCGCACGCACTGTGTATGTCTATCGCGACAAGGAAAGCGATGCGCCGCTTACGACGGCGGTCTATCTTCCGAAGAGCCGCGCTATCGCGACTTCGCGCGTTATTGCACTTCCTAAAGAGATCGTCGTGAAGTTCCCGGACGGAACCAGCGCAGAGGCATCCCTCTCGAGCAATAGCGACTCCATCGGCATTTACGGCTTCTCTGACACGGCAGCCTTGCCGTCCGCTCCTGCCGCTGAGCCGATCCTGGCTGCAGACCTCAAGCAGGGTCAGACCGTGATCGGAGTGACGGAGAATGGCAACGTCGTCACGGGCATCATCTCTAAGATAGACGCCGAAGGCGTGCACACCACCTTGCCGCTCATCCCTCCTGGCGCAGGCGCCGTAAGTCTTTCGAGCGGGGTTGTCGGCGTCAGTCGTGGGGTAGAGGGTCACCTGATCAGCGCCGATGAGATCATGACCCTGTTGACCGCTCCCGATTCGTAAGCGTTTTTGGTAGAATACGTCTAGACACTTATGCCGCCATTCAAAAACTTCACCACCAAAGCAAAGGAAGCCATCAGGAAGGCGCACGAGCTGGCAATCGAGCGAGGCCAGAATCACGTCTCCCCGTTGCACCTCCTGACCGCGCTTATCCACCAGGAAGAGAGCCTGGTCCTTTCCGTACTCGACCGCATCGACGTGGACACTATGCTCCTGTCCGACACCCTTCTTGAGACCCTCGAGTCTCCAGAGGCTTCCGCGACCCTGTCTCCGTCCTACCAGCTCTACCTGACCCCAGACCTCGCTTCTGCGCTTGAAGCCTCTGGCAAGGCGGCAGCGCGCCTCAATGACCCGTTCGTGGGCACCGAGCACTTGTTCGTCGCCGTGCTCGAGCACCCGGGACCTGCGGCTGATACCGTCGCTCGTTTCAAGATCGATCCTGAGACCGTGCTCGCGGTGCTGAAGGAACTGAAGAGCGCTAAAGACGGGCAGATCGTGGAGCCGAAGAAGTTCCGCACGCTTGCTAAGTACACTCGCAACCTGACTCGCCTTGCGTCAGAGAACGCACTTGACCCGGTCATCGGCCGCGATCAGGAGATCCACCGCGTTATCCAGATACTCTCTCGTCGGACGAAGAACAACCCGGTCTTGATTGGGGAGGCAGGCGTCGGGAAGACCGCGCTCGCGGAAGGGCTCGCGTCCCGCATCGCAAGTGGCGATGTTCCCGAGTCTCTTAAGAACAAGGAACTACTTTCCTTGGACCTCGGCCTCATGATCGCTGGTACGAAGTACCGTGGAGAGTTCGAGGAGCGCATGAAGAATGTAATGAAGGAAGTGGAGCGCGCTGAAGGGAAGGTGCTTCTCTTCGTCGACGAGCTCCACACCTTGGTAGGAGCCGGAGCCGCAGAAGGCGCGATGGATGCGAGCAACATGTTGAAGCCAGCGCTTTCGCGCGGCGAGATGCGCATCATCGGTGCGACCACCCTGAAGGAATACCAGCAGCACATCGAGAAGGATGGCGCGCTCACCCGTCGTTTCCAGCCGGTGTACGTGAACGAGCCTTCGATCGAGGACGCGGTCGCTATCTTGCGCGGCCTTCGCGACAAGTACGAGCTCTACCACGGCGTCAGGATTACTGATGGCGCAATCGTCTCTGCCGTCGAGCTCTCCAGCCGCTATATCGCTGATCGCTTCTTGCCGGACAAGGCGATCGATCTCATCGATGAGGCAGCATCAGGGCTCCGCATCGCGCTTGAGAACAAGCCGCCGCTGCTTGAGGAGACTGATCGCAAGATTCGCCGCCTGACGATCGAGCGCGAAGCGCTCTCGAAGGACGAAGAGGCGTCGAGCGCTAAGAGCGAGAACCTCAAGACGATTCGTGACCGCGTGAAGGCGATCGACAAGGAAGTCGCTGACCTCAAGGAGCAGGTAAGCGAGCTGGAGCTCAAGTGGAAGAACGAGAAGGAAGTACTTGAGCTGATCAAGGCGATGAAGAAAGAGCTGGAGAAGCTGCGCGTGCAGGCAGATAACGCCGAAGCGATCGCTGATCTCGGCACCGCCGCAGAGATCCGCTACGGGAAGGTCCCTACCATCCAGAAGGAATTGGAAGTGAAGATGAAGCGCCTGAAGACGCTGCAGAAATCCCGTCGCGTCTTGCATGAGGAGGTGACCGAGCACGAGATCGCATCGGTCGTGTCTCGCTGGACAGGTATTCCTGTTTTGAAGATGCTCGAGGAAGAGGCGGCGAAACTCGCTCGCATGGAAGAGGCGCTACGCGGTGCGGTCATCGGGCAGGACAAGGCGGTCACGGCTATCTCAAACGCAGTGAAGCGTTCGCGCGTGGGGATCAGTGATCCCAACCGTCCGATCGGCTCTTTCATGTTCCTCGGTCCTACGGGTGTGGGTAAGACGGAACTCTCCCGTCGTCTGGCTGAATTTATGTTCAATGATTCTGATGCGTTGGTACGCGTCGACATGTCCGAGTTCATGGAGAAGCACTCCGTTTCTAAACTGATCGGCGCGCCTCCTGGTTATGTGGGCTACGAGGAAGCAGGTTCGCTTACCGAACGCATCCGCCACCGCCCGTATTCGGTCGTCTTGTTCGACGAGATCGAGAAGGCGCACCCGGAAGTATTCAACATACTGCTGCAGGTCCTTGATTCCGGTCACCTCACCGACGGCAAGGGACGCAAGGTGAACTTCAAGAACACCATCATCATACTGACCAGTAACGTGGGCGCTGAATTCATGGACCGGCTTGCAGGCATCGGCTTCAGTTCTGCGCAGGGCGATGAGTCCGTCGAGCACGAGCGCATGAAGGAGAAGGTCATGAATACCTTGAAGGAGCATTTCCGTCCGGAGTTCCTGAACCGTCTGGATGACATCATCATCTTCGATGTCCTGTCCAAGGATGCCCTGGTGCAGATCGTGGACAACCAGGTGGAGGATGTCTTCAAGCGCCTAGCCGGCAAGCGCATCACGCTCAACCTCTCTCCAGAGGTCAAATCCTGGCTCGCGGAGAAGGGCTACAGCACCCAGTACGGAGCACGTCCTTTGAAGCGCGTGATCCAGGACCGGATACTGACCCCGATTGCGACTCTCATGGTCGGCCAGGGCGTCATGGAGGGCGGGACCGTGTCGGTCACCCTCAAGGCCGGAGAGCCACATTTCGAGGTGCAAAAGACCGCTCGCAGGGCCAAGAAGGCGGAGGCCGCAGCGGCATAATTGCGCGAATAGGCCCTGTCTGGTAGATTGCTCCCATGTCACAGCTACACATCACCAAGATGAAGTCGACGAAGTCCGATCACGTCTACTTCACCCGGAAGAACAAGAAGAAGGTTGAGAAGAAGCTCGAATTCAAGAAATACGATCCTACGACCCGCAAGCGGGAGGTGTACAAGGAGGCGAAGAAATAATCTCTATGCCGGAGGAGCCCGAGCTCGAAACTCCAGGAATTTCTGCGCCAGAGACCGCTGAACGCCCGACGACCAACGAGACCGATTCCTAAGAAGCCGCCCGAACGGGCGGTTTTACGTTTCCCACGGGAACACAATCCAGTCATCAGTCTCGCGTGCGAAGAAATCTGGAGGGAAGTGGCAGCGCTCCTTGTTCACGAACAAGACGGCCGTCTTAAGCGAGGCGACGCCCTTTGCATTGAATATCTCAGAGACGCGCTCTAGAGTCGTCCCGCGGTCAACGATCTCATCGACGATGAGCACGTTCCTTCCAGAGACATCGATATCGGGCATGTCGCTTACCGTGATCTCTTTCTGCACCTCTCCTTCATAGGACTTGGCAGTGATGGAAGCAGTCTGTGCGTCAGGGAAGTGCTTGGAGAGTAACTCTAGAGGCACGGACCACCCTTAGCGATGCCGATGAGTACGTCGGGGACGAAGCCTGAGGCACGGATATTCTCTGCGACTAGGTCGACATACTGCTGCACTTCTTCTTCGGAGACGCTGACCTTCATGGGCGGGCCCACGAGGAATCGAACCTCGGCCGACGGTTTTGGAGACCGACGTTCTACCATTAAACTATGGGCCCGTAGCCGCTACGATAGCAGCATTAGCGGCTGTGGGCAAAGCGTCTTTGCCTCTCCGCATGACGTATACTGTGCCTATGAAGATGCAGTGGCTTGTCCTGCCCGTACTCCTATCGCTCGCCTTTATAGTGCTTCCTGAAAGCGCGTCAGCGCAGCTGTTTCAGCCCATCATTCCAGAAGCATGTTATTGCCCGGGGAGCGCTCCTGATTGGGGCTGCGTCGTGCAGACGGTGGTAAACGTCATGAATATCGCGGTTACTCTTGCGGTGATCGTCGCAACCGTCGTAATCGCGTGGGCAGGAGGCTTGTTCATTTTCTCCCCGCTTAACCCGAAGAACCGGGAGACTGGCCGCACTATGCTCCTTAACGCGGTCGTCGGTCTCTTCATCGTACTTGCGGCATGGATATTCGTCGACTTCCTGATGAAGGCCTTGTACAACGAGGACGCGAGCGGACCAGGCGTCGAGCGTCTCGGTCCATGGAACCAGCTTCTTGATAAGAACGCCGTAGAGGGAAGCCGATGTATCAGGCCGCGGGCTGATCCGCCTCGGGTACAGGCAGAGCCCGTCGATAATGATGGTACTTCTGATGCTACTCCTGATGCTACTTCTGATGCTACTCCTGATGCGACGGATACCGATGATGACAATGACGGCGTCCCAGACTTCAGCGATAACTGCCCTACCCCTGCCAACGCCGGCCAGGCCAATGCGGATGGAGATCAGCAGGGACCCGCATGTGAGGCAGCTGTAACCGGAGAAGGCCCTGGGCCTGCAGGATGCAACGTCGAGCCAATCGTTTCTGTTCAAGGCGGCGTCGTCATTTCTGACAATGCCGTGAATATATTAAAAAGAATTCTTAGATCCCAGTGCTTGCCGAGGGCTACTATCACGAGCGGACGTCGTACGTCGACGGATCAAGCGAGAGTTATGTATGAACTCATCACACGACACGGCGTCCCGTATGCATACGGTTTGTATGGTGCCCCGGGCGACAGTGTAATCGGGGTATATGAGCAATATACAAGGAGAGGCGTAGGAGCGTCAGAAATAAGATCTGCTATGAAGGACAAAATTCTCGAGGTTGGCCCGACGACGGTCAGCAAACACTGCAGCGACACGCACGATGTCTTCGATGTCGCTCCTTCGTCTATGTCTACAAGTGACCGTCCTAAATTCGTAACAGCTCTCCGGGCTGCGCTGAGCGATGGATTAATCTCAAAAATAATCCTCCCTCCCGCCGATCCGGTCTATCACATCGAGATTAGACTTGATTAGCCTTTAAGTTTCCTGATCCACGCCTTCTGATGGCGGGCGTACTGCCACAGTTTTGATGCAAGAGAGAGAAGCATAGTCGCTTCTTCGCGTTCGCCTCGTAGGTACTCGCCTACCACCCGGTATTCGAGTCCAAGTTCATGGAGACGCTCGTCCCCGACGTATTCTCGCACCTTCCTCACTTCTTCAATGAGTCCGCGATCGAAGGCTTCTTGGAGGCGCTTGTTGATGCGTTCACGAAGCACTTCACGGTCGGGGTCGATGATGACCCACTCCACTTCATACACCTCCTTGAGGACGCGATCGGGCACGCTCCCTCGCTTCTCTATGATCTCAAGCGCGCGGATAAGCCGGCGACGATTCTGCAGATCGATGCGTTCAGCGCGTCGTGGATCGCGCTCCTGGATCATCCGTGCCAGTTCTTCTACGGGGAGCTGCTCCAATTCCTTGCGGTATTCAGGGTTTGCAGGGATCTCGGTGGGAAGGCCGTTGATCAGAGCGTCGAAATAGAAGTGCGTGCCGCCAGCGAGTATGGCCACCTTCCCGCGCGCGCGGATGTCATCGATGATCCGTGTCGCGTCGTGTACAAAATCTCCTGCGCTATAGGTGTCTTTCGCACCACAGACGTCAATCAAGTGATGGGGGACGCTCGCCATCTCCTCCTTTGTTATCTTCTCAGTCCCGATGTCGAGCATCCGGTATACTTGGCGCGAATCGACCGATATAACCTCGCCGTCACGCTCTTTGGCGATCTGGATTGCGCGCGCGGACTTGCCGGAGGCCGTGGGGCCTATCACGCAGACTATGGGTGTTTTGCCGTCCACTTGCTCGGATGCTATCATGCCGAAATCATCTTTGTTAGCCTAAGATTCTCACCATGGATAAAAACGGACAAAAAAGCAATTATTGCGAGCACTGCGGGGATTTTCACGATCCGATGAGGGAGTTCGTCGCGTCAGTGCGCGTGGGCGAGCAAGTGCCGGATTACGAATTCGAGGCGTTCCAAAACGACGACACCAAGCCAATGAAGTTCTCCGATTTCCGGGGGAAGTGGCTCATCGTCATGTTCTATCCTGCGGACTTCACCTTCGTCTGCCCGACCGAGCTAGAGGATATGGCCAAGATCTATCCGAAGTTGAAAGAGCTCAACGCCGAGGTCGTCTCGTTCTCGACCGATACGGTCTTCACGCACAAGGCGTGGCACGATACCTCTCCTGCTATCAAGCAGATCGCGTTCCCTATGGGCGCTGATCCTTCCGGCAAGATATCAGACGCCTTCGGCGTGCTGATCCAGGGCTACGATACGACCCTTACGCCTGACGAAGGCCTCTCGATGCGCGGCACGTTCATCATCGATCCGACCGGCATCCTCCGCACCATGGAAGTGCACCACAACTCGATCGGACGCTCCGCGAAGGAGACGTTGCGGAAAGTACAGGCAGCGCAGTTCGTCGAGAAGAACGGAGACAAGGTCTGTCCTGCATCCTGGGAACCAGGAGATGACACGCTTGAGCCCGGCATGGGACTCGTCGGCAAGATTTAAGCAGCAGGAGTATGAAAATCATGCTCCTCGGGAGCGGGGAACTCGGTAAGGAAGTCGCCATAGAAGCGATGCGGCTGGGGCATGAGGTCGTCGCGTGCGACCGCTACGAGGGCGCTCCTGCTATGCAGGTGGCTCATAAGGCCCGCGTGTTTTCGATGCTCGACGGAGAGGAGATCCGGCGTGCCGTTGCCGAAGAGCAGCCGGACTTCATAGTGCCTGAGATCGAGGCGATCGCTACGAGCACCTTAGTCGAGCTGGAGACAGAGGGGTACACGGTGATTCCGACTGCGCGTGCCGCTCAGCTGACTATGGACCGCGAAGGCATCCGCCGGCTTGCGGCCGAAGAGCTGAAGATTCCTACGAGCCCGTACCGGTTCGCGAGCAGTCTTGAAGAGCTGACGAGCGCAGCAGGGGCGATCGGATTCCCCTGCGTCATCAAGCCGACCATGTCGTCTTCGGGCAAAGGGCAGAGCGTTGTGAAATCTGTCGAGGACCTTGCTAGCGCTTGGGAGTATGCGATGGAGGCCGGACGCGGGAAGACTGGCAAGGTCATCGTCGAGGGGTTCATCGATTTCGATTATGAGATCACGCTTCTTACCGTCCGGCACGCAGAAGGGACGTCGTTTTGTAAACCCATCGGGCACGTACAGATCGACGGTGACTACCGAGAGAGCTGGCAGCCGCAGGAAATGTCTGCTGAGGCGCTCGCTCGTGCAGAAGATATCGGAAAGAAGATCACGGACGCCCTTGGTGGACGCGGGCTCTTCGGCGTCGAACTATTTGTCAGAGGCGATGATGTCATCTTCTCTGAAGTCTCGCCGAGGCCGCATGATACGGGCATGGTCACTATGGCGAGTCAGAACCTAAGCCAATTCGAGTTGCATGCGCGCGCGATCCTCGGCCTCCCTATTCCTGAGATAACGACCCGGCCTGGAGCGTCTGCTGCGATTCTTTCTGAGATAGAGACCGAGCATCCTGCATACGAAGGTGTCGCAGAAGCCCTCATGGAGCCAGGAACCTCCGTACGAATCTTTGGGAAGCCAGCTGCGCATCTGCGTCGTCGCATGGCAGTGGCGCTTGCGACAGGTATCTCTGCCGACGAGGCGCGCGCAAAAGCGATGCGAAGCGCCGCGCAGATTCGCGTCACCGAAATGTAGTGCCGGGGGAGGGAGTCGAACCCTCAACCCTTGCGGGAGCAGGTTTTGAATCTACCGCGTATACCAATTCCGCCACCCCGGCTTGAAGAATATCCTACGCGCAACACGCACATCTCGCAACGCGCATGATAGAATTGCTTTAATGAGTGGCACGCCATATGAGCCGACGCGCTTCGACTCCGTCTTCTGGGTGGAGGTTGATCGCATAGAGCCGAACCCCTACCAGCCCCGCAAGGAGTTCGATGAAACGCGCCTCAAAGCGCTCGCAGAATCCATCCGTCAGTACGGGGTATTGCAGCCGATGGTCGTGACCCGCAAGGAGATCGAGAAGATGGGCGGGGGACTCGAGACCCGCTATGAGCTGATTGCCGGAGAACGGCGTTTGCGCGCTTCTAAGCTCATCGGGCTTCGCGAAGTGCCGGTCGTCATCCGCGAGGAACAAGACGATGGAGTGAAATTGGAACTCGCTATCATCGAGAACCTGCAGCGCGAGGACCTGAATGCCATCGACCGCGCACAAGCCCTGTCCCAGCTGGCTTCCGAATTCGGTCTTTCGCACGCAGAGATCGGCGCCAAGATCGGTCGCAGCCGTGAGTTCGTCAGCAACTCCATCCGTCTCCTGGCGCTTCCGGAGGCTATCCAGCAGGCAGTGGTAGGTAAGGAACTAACTGAAGGGCATGCCCGTGCGCTCCTGATGCTCTCTGACCGCCCTGAGGAGCGCGATACGCTGTTCCGCGAGATCGTACTGAAGAAGACGTCGGTTCGCGTCACCGAGCAGCTGGTACGCCGCATCGCGACCGATAAGATCCGCAAGCACGACAAGACGCCTGAGATCATGAATATCGAGAAGTCACTCACCGAGACCTTGGGCACCCGAGTGCTCATCGAGAATCGTCCGAACGGAGGACGCGTGCTGATCGAATTCTTCTCCCCTGAAGACCTCTCGCACATCGTCGCGGCACTTGCAGCTGAGCAAGGACAGAAGACCGTGGATACAGAAGAGGTTAATGTGGAAGCGCCGCTCCCTGAAGTTGCCGCGGACCCGGACCTCGGCACCGTGCGGAACTTTACGGTTTAGATTTTCCTTTCTTCTTCCCCTCTTTCTCGCGCTGCGCCTTCTTGCGCAGCGTTCTCGTATCAGTGCGGACAGGGGCAGTCGGGCGTCCGCGCTCAGGAAGATCCAGGGTTGAGCGTATGTGCCTGCGGGCCATAGAAGTCTTGGCGAAGTCTATCCACTTTGCCGTCGGTCGTGCGGATTCTTTCTTAAGAATCTCGATGACGTCGCCGTTCCGGATCGTCGTATCAAACGACACCATCTTGCCGTTAATCTTGGCGCCGTTCATGCGGTTGCCCAGGTCGCTGTGTATCGCGTAGGCGAAGTCGACCGGCGTCGAGCCGATCGGAAGGTCGATCACGTCGCCTCTCGGCGTGAAGACGAAGATGCGGTGCGAGAAGAAGTCAGACTTTAGTCCTTCAACGAATTCAGTCGAGCCGGTGGAGCCAGCGTGCGCTTCGGCCAGTTCGACCAGCCAGCGCGGCGCGTTGGTCGTCAGGGATTCTTTCTCTGTCTTCTTGGAGAACTTCAGCAAGTTCGGGATGAGGTTCTGGATCCACGGGAGCGACATCCGCTGCACCGCATCCTTGGAGGCGCTGGTGCCCAAGAGTTTGTAAGAGCCGTGCGAGGCGATACCGAACTCAGCCTGCGTGTGCATTTCTTTGGTGCGTATCTGCATCTCGACGATGCCTGCTCCGTCGGTCACGACGGTAGTGTGCAGGGACTGATAGCCGCTCGAAGGCTTCGGCACGGAGATGTAATCTTTGAAGGCTCCCGGGAGCGGCTTGTAGAGGGAGTGGATGAGGCCGAGTGCTGTGTAGCAGTCAGCGACCGTCGAGACGATCACCCGGAGCGCTGCCATGTCGTGGATAAGGGTGATGTCGTCGCCCTTTCGCTTCAGTTTCTGATGCAGGCTCCAGAGACCTTTCATGCGGATGTCCGTTCGGAAGTCTTTGATGCCTTCGCGCCCGAGCGCTATCTGCAGTTCACGCTGCACTTTTTTGAGTCCCGCTTCGGTCTCCTTGGTCTTCAGCTTACGGACCTCGACCGCGTGCGCGTACGCATCAGGGTCGATGGCAGGGAATGAGAGGTCCTCCAGCTCGCGACGGATGCGGCCCATGCCGAGGCGATCCGCGATCGGCGCGTATATCTCGAGCGTCTCGAGCGCGATCCTTTGCTGCTTGTGCGCGGGCACGTGCTCCAAGGTCGTCATATTGTGATAGCGGTCGGCCAACTTGACGATAAGCACCCGTATATCAGAAGACGTAGCGACCAGAAGGCGCCTCAGACTCTCTGCGTGGCGCTCTGCGCCCCGATACTTGTGCTTGCCGAGTTTGGTCACTCCCTCGACCAAGAAGAGCACCTCAGCGCCGAATTCCTTCTCGACCTCTTCTGCGGTCGCCTTGGCGTCCTCGATAGCGTCGTGCAAAAGCCCAGCGATAACCGTCGGAGCATCCATACCCATCTGAGCGAGTATCTTTGCGACAGCTGCAGGGTGTACGAAATAGGGTTCTCCCGAGTAACGAGTAACATCCTTGTGTGCTGCCTCCGAGAAGGCGTAGGCTTTCTCGACTAATTTGGCGTCCTGTGCGGAGAGGTTCTGCATGTCCGCCAATATTTCCTTGACGGTAGTCATGCTAGACAGGATACCTGTCTATGCGGCCTATTTCAAATATTCAGCTGCTTCAGCAGGAGACATGGTCTCCGGGTCCGCGCTTTCGGGAAGGCTTATGCGACGGAGTCCCTTTTTTAGGAACCACCCGCTCTTGCTCTTGAATGCGACTAACTGCTTACCGTTCACCGGGTGTTTGCCGATGGTGTGTGAGAGCTCGACGCCTTTGGGAAGCGGCTTAGGGGTCGAAAGGATCTCGGTGGCACGCTCAAGGGTGATGGTGTACGGGTCATCATCTTTCTTGAGCGAACGGAACTCGCCGTTGTGCGCGAGATACGGACCGAAGCGCCCCGTGTTGGCCATGATCATCTCTCCGCTTGCAGGATTGAGGCCGAGGTCGCGGGGAAGCGCGAGATACTGGATCGCGTCCTCGAGCGTGACGGTGGTCGGATCCTTGCCCTTAGGGATGCTTGCGCGCTTCGCCTCGATCTTCGGTTTCTTTTTCTTCTTCGGCGCTTTCTTTGCCTTCGTCGCCTTCTTCTTCGGCTCTGGCTTCTCTTCCTCGACTACCGTCTGTCCGGTAGGCATCTCCACATACGGCCCGAAGCGTCCGGTTTTAACGAAGATCGGGAATCCGGTCTCTGGGTGTATGCCGATAGGCTCGTCGCCCTTGAGTTCGCCGCCGTCCTCTTGGCGCGCGCCGTCGCATTCCGGATACTTGGTGCAAGAAAGGAAGATGCCGCCGCGGCCAAGCTTGTATTCCATGGGGCTTCCGCATTTCGGACACGGGAATTCTTCTGGGGCTTTGCCAAGCGAGGTTGCTTTGGGCAGGTCTTCTTTGGAGGCGACTGCGGCTTGGAACGGTGTATAGAAATCCTGGAGTGTGGGGAGGTATTTGCGTTCTCCGCGAGCGATCTCGTCTAGCTCGTCCTCCATCTCTGCAGTGAAGGAATCAGATATATAGGTAGGGAAATGTTCCTCAAGCCAGCCGGACACCACCATCCCGGTCGCGGTGGGTTTGAGGGTGCGGCCCTCCTTATCGACATAGCCGCGCACCTGGATAGTCTGCATGGTGGAAGCGTACGTCGATGGGCGTCCGATGCCGCGCTTCTCTAGTTCCTTGATAAGGCCTGCTTCGGTATAGCGGTTAGGCGGTTCGGTCTGCTTCTCCGTTTCGGTCAGTGATTCAAGATCGAGTTTCTCACCGACCGTAAGAACCGGCAGCTCGACATCTTCTCCGCGGGAGCGGGTATCAAGTGCGAGCCATCCTGGGAAGAGAACTCGGGAACCGTTAGCGGAGAAAAGAGGGATATCTGCGTCCGCTTTCGCTTTGACGCTAGTGCGGAGCACTTTGGCACCCGCCATCTGGGAAGCCATGGCGCGTATGCGGATAAGCTCATAGAGAGCTTCCTCATCACCAGGCGCTCCTGCACGCTTCTTGCCAGCATCGGTCGGGCGTACTGCTTCGTGCGCCTCCTGCGCGTTCTTGCTCTTAGTCTTGTAGACACGGGACTCTACATACTCCTTTCCGAATTCCTTCTCAATGATCGAGCACATGCTCGCGACCGCTTCGGTGGCGAGATTCACGGAGTCGGTACGCATGTAGGTGATGTGTCCGGCTTCGTAGAGTTTCTGGGCAGCGCGCATGGTGCGTGACGGAGAGAACCCGAGGCGAGTCGATGCCGTCTGCTGCATGGTCGAGGTCGTAAACGGCGGACGAGGAGAACGCTCTTCAGAGCGCTCGGTAACGTCGCCGACGCTCCACGCCGCTTTCTGTCCTAAGTTGAGGATGCGATCCGCTTCCTCCTTGGTCTTCGGCTCCTCAACACAGGTCGCAGGGAACTGGCTCTTGGCTGACTTGAAGACAGCATCTAGTACGTAAAAGGTCTCAGGGATGAATGCCTTAATCTCGCGTTCGCGCTCAGCAAGGATTCTAAGCGCAGGGGATTGCACCCGGCCAGCGGAGAGTCCGTAACGCACCTTCTTCCAGATGAGGCCCGAGAGGTCATAGCCCACGATGCGGTCGAGGACTCGGCGGGCTTCCTGCGCGTACTTCAGATCCTCGTCGATTGCGCGTGGGTGCTGCAGCGCTTCCTCGATAGCGGTCTTGGTGATCTCATGGAAAACGACGCGCTGGGGTTTCTTCAATCCTACCGCTTCCTTTATATGCCAGGCGATAGCCTCTCCTTCGCGGTCAGGGTCGGTCGCGAGAAAGACTTCACTCGCCTTTGCGGCTGCCTTCTGTATGCGTTCGATGACATCTTTTTTCCCTGGAGAGATGACGTAGCGCGGCACGAAGCCGCCTTCGATATCGACGGCATCTTTGTTCGACTTAGGGAGATCGCGCACGTGTCCGACCGATGCGAGCACTTCGTAGTCGTTCCCTAGGTACTTCTGTACGGTCTTCGCTTTCGCAGGAGACTCTACGATGAGTAGTTTCTTTGCCACAAGGCTAACTCATAGCGTACCTGTATGTATGCTGTCAAATGAAGGAGACGCGATTATGGCAGGTCGTACGTGCGTAATGTGACCGGAATACCCCGCGCTTTCGCCTTATCCACCGTGTCCTGCGTGCCCTTGGAATGATTGGCCTGGAAGGCATGGAGCGCATCTGAGAGCTCGACGATCTTACTGTTGCGTTCGTAGTACGTCTCCCGGTTCATCACGGTGTTGGTGGGGTGCTCGATGAGCGCTTTCGGGTTGCGTTTCTTGACCAAGGAGAGGAGGTGGGTCAGGGCATCAGCCTGCTCATGCGTTATGACCTCCTCCTCTGCCCGCGTACGGTAATGATCGATATATAAGGAGAGGGCGGCAGGAAGGCATACCTTTATATACTCGGCGCCAGGGTCCTGCTTGAGGGCCTCCTCAGCTGCGATCTGATCGACACCGATAGCCCCTCCGACCACAATGCCGTTGCCCTGCATGAGTATCTCGTTCACGTCCTGCCTGACATCCGCTTCCATATGCGCGTCGGTCAATTTGCTCCCGCTTATGCCGATCCACTTCATAGGGTCACGCGTATAGGCCGGTGATCCGAGCCATGAGCATTCTTGAGCACTTCCATATCCGTAGCCATAAGGTCCTTGGATAAAAGTATATGGTCCAATTGGCTGGAAGAAAATGGGTGCGTGACGTGCCCGAGAAGCGGGTTAGCGAAGCCGTGCTCCTTGAAGGCGGCTTCCATCCATCTGCGCTCGGCTCGTGTCATGCATACGTCAGAGAGCGTGCCGCCCAAGAGCCAGCTGGCAGGACTGACGCGATACGATTCCAGGATATTGAAGTCGCCGCAGACTATCGTCTCAAGTGACGGATCCAGGTGCGAGAAGGCGATGCCCAGCTCTTCTTTGCGATGCACTGGGGCCGTGACCGAGAGATGGAGAGAGAAGACGCGCATCAAGCCTCTCGGAGATTGGAGATCGGCGTAGAGACCGTGGCGGTTGCCGAGATTCTTGTGTCTGGGCCAGATGCCGAGGCTCTGCAGCAGGAAGACGAATATCTTTCCGCGCAGCGGCCGGCTGAGCGTGCGGTCTGGAAGCGCGAAGGCGTGCGCGGCCTTGATAGGGTAGCGGGACAGGATCGCGAGATGTACCCGGTGTGACTTCCCTTCAGATTCATAGTCATCGTCAGGGGCAGAGGCCATATGGAACGGGAGCGCTGAGAGCCTCTTCAGAAACTCGTCGGGTGCCTCTTGGAGGCAGAGGATATCGAACTCCAGCTCCTTGATGAACGTGAAGGCTTCTTCGAGCTTCTTGTTCTCGAAGAGCATGTTCCAGGAATAGATTCTCATGTGCGGTGCCAGGCTCCCATCTTCTCGGTGAGGAATCCTTTAAGTTCCAGCGTGACGAGTGCTGAGATGGTTTCATCCTTCTCTAAATCAAGCGTACGGATGAGCTCGTCTTTGGATAGCGGCTTCCAAAGCGCGTCATACACTTCGCGCTCAGGACCATCGAGGATGTCCATATCTTTCTCTCGGCTTTCTTGTGGGATACCGAGTGCCTCGAGTATGTGCGCGGATTCGGTGACCAAGGCTGCTCCGAGGCGAATGAACTTATTCCCGTATCCATGCGCATCCCCGATGCGATGCGGGACGCAGAGCAAGTCCCGATTGTATTCGCTTGCGAGTCGCGCGGTGATCAAGGTGCCAGATTTCTCACCTGCCTCTATGACAAGGACGGCATCTGCGATCCCGACCATCAAACGGTTCCTCGAAGGGAAGTCCTCGATGCGCGCCTTATGGTCCGGCTCATGTTCGGAGAGAAGCGCGCCGCCTTTGAGGAGTATCTCTTTAGCAAGGTCCGCATTGCTCCTCGGGTAGATGGCATTGCTTGAGAGTCCTGAGCCAGGGATGGCGATGGTATGCAGTCCACTGCTAAGTGCTGCCTTATGCGCGATCGCGTCTATCCCGAGCGCGAGTCCCGATACGATCGAGACCGGGTAGCCTGCTAGTCCAGCGATGAGCGTGTTGCAGACTTCCTTCCCGTACGTGCTGCAGGCGCGTGAACCGACTATCGCCAGGTACTTCGTACCCTTGGGCGCCCATTCCCCAAGCATCCACAGAGACTCCGGCGGTTGCGGGATCTCGGTGAGGCCTTTGGGATATTCGGCGGATGTTAGTTGTCGTAGGGCTATCGCCATACTATTCTTGCTAGTATACCTGTACTGACATGCTTGATATCCATTTTATACGAGAAAATGCCGACCTGGTGAAGGAAGGTGCGCGCAAGAAGAACGTCGAGGTCGACATTGACCGGCTCTTGAAGGTGGACGAGGAGCGCAAAGGCCTCCTCCAGGCTATCGAGGAGAAGCGAGCCGAGCAGAACCGGGCCTCCAAGACCATCATGCTTTCTAAGGGCGAGGACAAGGAGAAACTCCTTGAGGCCATGCGACACCTCAAATCCGGCATGGGAGAGATGCAGGAGCATTTCGACGTGCTGGATCTCGAGTGGACCAAGCTGATGCTCGCGGTTCCGAACGTCCCTTCTCCTGATACACCTGAAGGACCTGACGAGTCCGGCAACGTGGTCATCCGCTCATGGGGAGAGAAGCCGGCTTTTCCTTTTCCTGCTAAGCCGCACTGGGAACTCGGAGAGGAACTAGGACTCATCAATACCTCCAAGGCAGGCGAAGTCTCCGGAGCTCGCTTCGCCTACCTGATGGGGGATCTGGTGCTCATGCAGTTCGCACTCGTCGACCTGGTCATGAAGACACTTACCTCAAGCGAGGCACTCAAGCAGATTGCGACGGATGCTGGACTTGAAGTGAGCCCGAAGCCATTCGTACCGGTCGTGCCACCGGTCATGATGCGCGCTGACGTGATGGGACGCATGGCGCGCCTGCAGCCTATTGATGAGCGCTACTACTTCGAGAAAGACGAGATGGTGTTCATCGGAAGCGCTGAACACACGCTTGGTCCACTCCACATGGGAGAGATCATCGAGGAGCAGAATCTCCCGATACGCTATGTCGGGTACTCGACATCGTTCCGCCGCGAGGCAGGAGCGGCAGGCAAGGATACGCGCGGCATACTCCGCCAGCATCAGTTCGATAAGCTGGAGATGGAATCTTTCGCACGTCCTGAAGACGGGTACCGCGAGCAGGAATTCATGGTGGCGCTCCAAGAGCATTTCATGCGCACACTCAAACTGCCCTACGAGGTCATGCTGGTCTGCACCGGAGACATGGGCAACCCTGACCACCGCCAGTTCGATATCAATACGTGGATGCCGGGACAAGATACCTACCGCGAGACACAGACCTCCGATTACATGGGCGGCTTCCAGGCTCGCCGTTTGAATACTCGCGTACGCCTTGAGGGCGGAGACCTCACGCATGTGCACATGAATGATGCGACCGCGTTTGCGATCGGCAGAACCCTGATCGCCATCATGGAGAATTATCAGCAGGAAGACGGTTCTATCCGCGTCCCCGAGGCGCTCCAGCACTATGTCGGCAAAGAAGTCATTCGACGTCAAACGTAAGGCGCCGGCCAAGCAGACGAAGGCCGCTCCTGCTCGTCGAAAGCCTGCTGCCCGTTCCAAGCCTTCGCCCCTTCGCAATCCAGGGCGTAAGAAACCGGGCGCTTTGGCGTCGTGTCGTCGCGAGCAGAAGAAGCGCATTTTCAGCATCACACTGGTCGTCATCGCGGTGCTCGCCGGCGCAATCCTCTATGGGTTCTGGCGACCAGAGGTTCGCATACAGACGGTAGAGGCGGAGAACCCGTCCTTGTCTGCGATCGCGACCGAGGTGATCGATGGCGCGTACGCGCATGTGATCCCTCGTGATTCCATCTTCTTCTTCCCGGAGCGCGACATACGCGAAGCGATCCTCGATGAGCACCCGGCGATCTCGGCGCTCTCCATCTCTCGCTCAGGGCTGCAGTCTATTTCCATAGATACGATTTCTCGTACAGCCGCGTTCTGGTGGTGCGGTACTCCGGAGAGCGCCTCTGCGGCTAATGCCTCGTGCTACGAGGCGGATGCAGAAGGCCTCATCTTCCGGCCTGCGGTCGTGACGACCATCGAAGGGACGTCTACGCCGACGGGGTCGACGCTCCGCATCTACGCGAACATCGTCGATGGAGCAGACAGCCCCTCGTATCCGGTTCGGGCTCGTATGGAGAGTCTTGAGTCGATCCCCAACGTACTTCGCTTCGTGAAAGCGATGCGTGAGTTAGGGGTTTCTCCTGTTTCCCTTGCCATACGCGGGGATGAGGCGGATCTCTTCGTACCGAGTTCAGGACGCGGCACGCGCATCACCTACGTGCTCGGCCGAGAAGAGGCTGCGGCAGCGCTCGCTTCTGCGGTATTCCCGTCGCTTAACCTGACTGATGGCTCTATTGAGTATGTGGATCTGCGCTTCTCTGGGAAGGCGTATATCAAACGGAGGGAATAAGGTAAGGTAGCCCGATGGATTCCTTTTGGAATAAGTTACCTAAGCCTTTCTTCGTCCTCGCGCCTATGGCGGATGTGACCGATCCGGCCTATCGCAGGCTCATCAACGAATGTGGGCAGCCGGATGTCTCATGGACGGAGTTTGTGTCTGCAGATGGTCTCTATCACACGCGGGAGAAGAAGGGCATGAAAGACGAGGAGAATCCGCTCATGCGGGATCTTCAGTATGGTTCTGAGGAGCGTCCGATCGTCGCTCAGTTCTTCTCGGGAAAGCCAGAGATGATGGAGTATGCAGCGGCGCTCGCAGTCGAGCTGGGTTTCGATGGCGTCGATATCAACATGGGATGCCCGGACAAGACGATGGTGAAGCAGGGGTCGTGTGCCGGACTCATCAGGGATCCAGACCGCGCAAAGGAAGTGATCCGCGCTGCAGTCCGTGGGACAGGCGGGAAGATCCCGGTCTCTGTGAAGACCCGACTCGGGTTCAATCAGATGGAATACGAGACTTGGCTTCCGGCCGTGCTTGAAGAAGATATCGCTGCGCTTACGGTGCATCTGCGCACTCGCAAAGAGATGTCCCTTGTCCCGGCTCACTGGGAACTGGTACCTGAGATAGTCGCGATCCGCGATCGCGTCGCTCCGCAGGTGCTGCTGCTTGCTAACGGAGATGTGAAAGATTTGTCTGAGGCTCGGGAGAAGGCAGAGCGTACTGGCCTCGATGGCGTCATGCTCGGGCGCGGCATCTTCGGGAACCCATGGCTCTTCTCTGAGCGCGCCGATATCTCAGCTAAGGAGAAGTTGGAGGCGTTGCTCACGCTTGCGCAGTACTTCACCGAACTGAAGCCCGCTAAGCACTACGCGATATTGAAGAAGCACTTCAAGGCGTTCGTGGGGGGCTACGACGGGGCAGCGGAACTGCGAGCCCAGATGATGGAGACCAATAGCCTCCCGGAGTTAGAACCGATCATACGGAAGGCGATTCCCTTGGTATAATCCTCGGGTATGGCTCACCAGTCCTTATATAGGGCGTATCGTCCGCAATCCTTCAAGGAGGTTGCAGGACAGGAGCAGGTGACCGCTCCCCTGGCTGAGCAGATCAAGAGCGAGAAGGTAGGGCATGCGTATCTCTTTGCTGGATCGCGCGGACTCGGCAAGACCTCTGTCGCTCGTATCTTTGCGACTGAACTCGGTGTCTCTGATAAGGATCTCTACGAGATAGACGCAGCGAGCAACAACAGCGTCGACATGATCCGTGACTTGACGGCTAACGTGTTCACGCTTCCGTTCGAGTCCCCGTACAAGGTGTACATCCTCGACGAGGTGCACATGTTCTCCAAGGGAGCGTGGAATGCGCTTCTGAAGACTCTTGAGGAGCCTCCAGCGCATGCGCTCTTTGTCTTGGCGACGACTGAACTGGATAAGGTGCCGGAGACCGTGCAGAGTCGCTGCCAGGTGTTCGAGTTCCGTAAGCCATCTCGCGCTGGGCTCGTGAAGTTGCTAAGTAGCGTTGCGAAGAAGGAAGGTTACGCGATGGAGCCTGCGGCTGCTGATCTTATCTCGATGCTTGCAGATGGTTCGTATAGGGACGCCCTTTCAGTGCTCGAGCGCGTGTTCGCCTCTTCGTCCGATAAGAAGGTGACTCGAGCAGAGGCAGAGGCAGCAACGGGGGCTCCTAAGCGAGCTCTAGTTACCGCGCTTGGTACCGCCCTTTCTTCTGGCTCTGCTGATGCTTCGCTTACGGCCATCCGCCGTGCTGCTTCAGAGAATGTGGATATGCGCCTGTATCTCTCCTTGGTCTTGGAGTACCTGCGTAGCGTCTTGCTTGTCCGGCACGCTCCAGAACTGCGTAAAGAGATCGCAGAGGAGGTAGGAGAGGATGAATATGCGGAGATAGAGAAGATAGCCATGGATACTGAGTCCAGGCTCACCCATGCGACCTTGAAGGCGTTTCTTGAGGCTGCGTCTCGGGTCCGGTTCGCTCCGGTGCCAGCGCTCCCGCTCGAGCTGGCGGTCTTAGAACTCTATTCATAGCAATGCTTTCACGATTCACCTGGCCCCTGGTACTTGTCGCAGTCGTCGTATCGCTCGGGTACGCGGGATCCCAGTTCGACCTGTTCTCTCCTCCCTGTGATGAGCCGGTCGAGTACTACATAGGGGAGTTCGATGCTCGCTTCGGCATCTCTCGGTCTGAGTTCACTGACGCTCTTTCTGATGCCGCTGCCCTATGGAATGAAGCGGCTGGGAAGACGGTCGTCGTGTTCGCTGAAGACGGGGATCTGCCCGTGCATCTTGAGTATGGTTCTGAGCAGAAGACCTCCCAACTAGGAGAGGCGATCGATGAGGAGCAGGAGGCATACGACACGGCTAAGGCAAACTTCCAGGTACTTGCCGATGATCTTGAGGCAGCCAAGAGCACGTATGCGGCGCAACTCGCGGCATATGACCAGAAGACGGCTGCGTATGAGAAAGATGTCGATTATTGGAATGATCGCGGGGGAGCACCCCCTGCCGAATATCAGAAACTCCAAGCACGCCAAAGGGCACTTGAGGCAGAGCGGGTGCGGGTCAATGCGCAGGCGAAGTCCGTAAACGCGATCGTCGATGATATGAACAGCGAGGTGGAGGCCCTGAATGACCTCGCTGCTGCCATCAATAAGCGCGTAGATGTGTATAACGCTAATGCGCATACGGACTTCGACCAAGGCAGGTATATAGAGGACAAAGACGGGAAGCGCATTACCATCCGGGAGTTTACCGAGGGGACTGAGTTACGCCGCGTGCTCGCCCATGAGTTCGGGCATGCGCTCGGCATGGATCATGTCGAAAATCCGGACGCGATCATGTATTCGTATAACGTGGGGTCGAAACTCGCGCTGAGCGAGGAGGATCACCAGGAGTTAAGCAATGCCTGTGAACTGGACTGAGGCCCCACGATGAGGCAGGATAAGAGCGTATTGGGAGATCGTCTAACGGTAGGACAGCGGCCTTTGAAGCCGTGAATCTAGGTTCGATTCCTAGTCTCCCAGCCAAGTCGTGCTAGGTTCGGTGTCCGAGGTGCTTGATTTCGCTCATAGGAGTACTCTTGTGATGTGCCTGACGATTATCGAAATCACCACTACGTCCCGCAGTGGTATCAAAAGAAATTCATGCTTCCAGGCGAGCATGAGCTATTCCATTTGGATATGAAGCCGGATACTTTTGCCGATCCACGTGGAATAACTCATACAAAAAAAGCACTTAAACGCCAAGGGAGCAAAATGTGTTTCGTTGAGGAGGATTTATATACAACAAGGGTTCAGGGTATTGAAACGAAGGACATTGAAAAGCACTTTTTTGGCGCGATTGATACCAAAGGTCGTCCAGCGGTTGAATACTTCGAGAACTTTTCCTATCCCCTAAAGGATTGGAAAGATTATCTTCAAGACATCATGCGCTATATGAGTACGCAGAAGCTTAGGACGCCCAAAGGCCTTTCATTTGTAAGCGAGAAAATTGGCACTACGGATAAGGACGCAATTCTTCGGACGATGCTTCGTCTCCGGAATATTCATGCTGCGATCTGGATGGAATGCGTCTGGCTCGTTGCCGATGCTTCGCAGTCCCCAGACGCGGACAACATCGACGCGATAGTCATATCGCATGAACACGCAGACCACTGCGATATCGGGCAGATACGAACCCTTCTTGAAAAGAACCCAAGCGCACAGGTCATCACGCACGAGGCGGTAGGCACACTCCTCAAAGAAGCCGACATACCTCATACGCTCATAGAAGACGGTGAGACCATCACCATCAAAGGAGTCGAGATACAGAGCCATGGCAGCAAGCATGCGACCTTCTATGGAGACGTACCTCCATGCAGAAACACAGGGTATCTGATCGGAAGAGAATTGTTTATGCCGGGAGATGCACTGCATGACATCCCGACCACGCCGCCGCGCATTCTCGCGCTGCCATGCGGAGGCCCATGGATGCGCTTGTCTGAAGCCATCGATTACGCAAAGAAGTTGAAACCGAAGGTAGTGTTTCCTATACACGATGCTATCTATATTGAGGAATTCCGTGGAGACCTGATTCCGCGCATCGTCGGAGGGAATCTGGAAGCCGCTGGTATACAATTCATAGATATGGCACCTATGTCATCGCATGACTATGAAGATTGATCCCCGCCCTAAGCCACCACAGCAATCACCGGACTTCCCGGACTCCTTCCATCGCGTGACCGTCAAAGGGGTATACGTGAAAGACGGCAAAGTCCTCATGTCGCACGACTTCGTGAGCCCAGATGATCCTGTGTGGGAACTTCCTGGCGGAGGACTGGACTTCGGCGAGCCTATCGTCGAAGGACTCAAGCGTGGGATAGAAGAGGAGATGGGATTAGAGGTTACCTGGATAGCAGACAAGCCTACGTACGTGTACGCCAGCAAGAAGGAGCAGTGGCGAGGCATGGACTGGTATTACGTGCTCGTGCTGATCTATCAGATAGATATAAAGACTCTCGACTGCCTGAAGAAGACTGATGAATGCCGAGACATCAAGTTTTTCACCAAGGAAGAACTCCTCAGCGAGCCGACGCTCAATGATCAGATACAGGGATTCGCTGAACGCTTCGACCCCGCAGATTTCAAGCAGGTGTAACCCTCCCCGCCTCTATCGGGGTTATAGGGGATATGAACAATCCGTTTCGTAATGCAGCCCTGGCATTCGCCTATATCCTAGGCGTCGCTACGCTCCTGTTCTCTATCGGAGAGGGCATGGAAGCGTCGATGCCACCAATCATTGGCATCGCTTCCTTCCTTTCTTTGTTCGTGTTCTCCGTAGCCCTTATGGCATACGTATTCATCGGGCTTCCGCTCTGTCTGTACCTAGACGGAGCCAAGAAGGAGGCAGTATCCCTTTTCTGGAAGACGCTCCTGTCTTTTGGCTGTCTCGCAGTGCTCCTCTTCGTCCTTGGAATCTCGTTCTTCTAGGCTTTCGTAGGTGCTGGTATCATAGGGCGATATGGAAGAGCGCGTACAGCAGCTAGGAGAAGAGGTGCGAGGACTACAGGCGCGTAACCTTCGAGTCGAAGCGGACAAGGCCTGGGAGACCAGCGCCACGCGCGTCATCTCGCTCCTCCTGGTCACCTATGTCATAGCGACACTCGCCTTGATGGCGATAGGGAATACAGAGCCGTATCGCAATGCGCTCATCCCGACTATCGGTTTTTTCCTCTCCTTGCAGTCGCTCCCATTCCTGAAGAAAGCCTGGATCGCACGACGAAAGTAGCATGAAGCCCCACGGACTCGCGCTCGACATAGACAACACGCTCTCTGCCTCAAACATCCATTGGGCGAAAGAACTGGAGCGCCTGTACGGGAATCCGACAGGAATGACGCCCGAAGAACTTTGCGAGAAGTACATGCTCTCCTCGCACGTGCCGCACTGGAAGGAGTCTCCAGAAGCACAGGAATGGATGGAGCAGGCGAGGCGATCGCCCGAGATACATCATGAGTATCCGCTTATTGAGAATGCCAAGCACATGGTGAACAAGATCGATGCGATCATCCCTATCACGGCATACGTCACTGCGCGCTGGGAAGTGGTGAGGGAAGCGACGGAGGCCTGGCTCTGGAAGCACGAATTCCCTGCCGCTCCCGTGTACATGCGTCCTATGAATGCGCCGGGGACCGCACACTTCTGGAAGGGCACCTTTCTCCCAACCCTGTATCCGGAAGTTCAGGGAATCGTCGATGACGACCCTCGATTGCTCGAGCATATGCCGGAAGACTACAAGGGAACTATTTTCTTATACAAGACGCAAGAGCATATCGAGACGCCCATAGAGGTCGTGAAGTGTGCAAAATGGGAGGACGTGCTGACCGCGGTCGAGAAACGCTACAAACGTGACTGATACACTGACGACATGAGCGAACAAGATCTTCCCAAAGGAGTCGCTTCATTTGAAGCGCATTGGCGTGCCAAGCATCCGCTGGAGGCACAAGTCGCTGACATCAAGATAGAGATGGAGAACCTGCAGCAGCAGGATGCGGCCCTGGATTCGCAGATCGCCCGCAATGAGAAGGCGCTCCGAGAAAACCTCGAGCTGCTCACCAAGGTGAAATCGAATTACGAGCTGGAGAAGACGGTGTCAGAAGAGTGTGTGACATTGGCCGGGCTCATCGCTGAATTGCAGGCAAGCAAACGCGTCACGGAAGATACCTTGCGCAAAGGTGCCGACCTGCTCAAGAAGAAAGAAGACGAGCTCGCCCTACAGAAAGCACCTCCGCCCCCTTGGAAAAAGAAGTAATACCAATGGTCTTGAATCGTCGTATACTAAACACCCTATGAACCATTCTATCGTTGTGAAGACAGGGGCATTCTTCATGTCCGCCTTCATGCTCCTTACTGGCGTTATCCCTGCATTACCCGCACAAGCAGCCTCCAATCCTCCTGTAGGCCTCTACAGCGCTCTTCAGGACGACGAAGATGATGAAGACGAGGATGAAGACTACAGTCGGTACTCTCGTTCCCGTTACAGCGGAACGCTTGGGCGAAAGATACGGGCGCTTGATGACGACGAGGTAGAGAACCTCCCGATTCCTATCATCATGGGCGTCAGGCTCGCTAACATCTGGCCGAACTTCGGCGATCCTCGCGATGGCGGAGCACGCCAGCACGAGGGCCTCGACATAATGGCTCCTCGCGGAGCGGCTATCGGCTCTCCGACCGAGGCCGTCGTCACCCGTACCGGCAAGGGAAGCGGCTCAGGCACCTACGTGCAGACCGCAAACCCTGGCGGCGAAACCTTTTACTACTACCACCTCGATGAGATAGCAGACGGCATCAAGGCCGGAACAGAGTTAGAGGTGGGCGATATCCTTGGTTACGTCGGTAACACCGGCAACGCTTCAGGTGGCGCACCACACCTCCACTGGGAGATACGCGATGGACGCAGGGCCACCGATCCGTTCCCGCGCCTCACGAAAGAATTCTCTGACGAAGTACGGATCCGGTACCTCACTGGTCTTCTTGAAGAGTTACAGAAGGAGCTCGCGCGACTTCTACGCAACTAGAATCATCTGTTCTTCATGAACGATACGGCACACTCAGTGATGTCCTCTCGAGGATAAGACCTTATGGATGAATTCTTGAAGATGGATGTGTTCTTTATGGTCACGACTGCGTCGGTCCTCATTCTGACCGCGCTCGTCGGGTTCCTTGTCGTGCGACTCATGCGGGTGCTCGCTACTATCGAGCGCATCGTCGATTCTGCAGAGAAGGAGGCCGAGCGGGTACGGGAGGATATACAGGATCTGCGCACGAAGGCCAGGAAGGAAGGGCTCCAGCTCCGTCACATCCTCGGGTTCCTGGGCGGGATCAAGAAACCAAAGCGTCGTTCGAAATCTTAATACACTAAGGCATACCGACTATGGCTACGAAACGAAAGACAAAGAAAAAGATTGGCAAGGGAGCTATAGCAGCAGGTCTCGGTGCAGCAGCAGTCGCTGCCGCAGCAGCAGGAGCTGGCTATTACTTCTACGCTGACAAGCATGCGAAGAAGCATCGTGCAGCCGCAAGCCGCTGGGCTAAGGGAATGAAGACCGAGGTCACCAAGCGCGCCAAGGCGCTCAAGAAGATCGATGCCAAGAGCATCGCTAAGGCGGTGGACGAGGCAGTCGAGCTCTACGAAGGCGTTCGCGGCGTCTCAGCCTCAGATCTCCGCGCTGCAGCCAAGGAGCTCAAGAGCAACTGGAAGATCCTGCAGGGCGAGGTCGCCGGCAAGGCACGATCAAGCGCGAAGCGCGCAAAGTCGACCGCTAAGCGTGCAGTGAAGAAAGTGGCAAAGAGGGCAGCAGCGAAGAAGCGACGCGCATAACAGTTAGCGCCACATGGATATGAACACTACGAATACACTGCTTATCATCTTGGTCGTGCTGCTGGTCGCCTTTGGCGTCTGGTACTTCGCGTCCCAGCCACAAGCAGCACCGCAAGAAGAAGGGATTCAGGTCAACATAGGAGGAGGCGACGAGAACGCTCCGAACTAAAGACCACGTAGGTACGTAATGTGCATGAACAAACCGCGGAGCGCTGCTTCGCGGTTTTGTCATATGCTAAGATTCTGCCAGTGAAAAAACAGATCATTCCCATCCTCTTCGTCACTTTGCTGATCGATATGATCGGCATCGGGATGTTGATCCCGATCACCCCGATCCTATTCACGGATCCGACGTCCCCGCACTTCATCTTGCAAGGGTATTCGACCCAGATGCAGTTCCTGATCGCGGGATTGGTCACCGCGCTCTACGGCCTCGTGCAGTTCCTGGCTGCTCCGCTTCTGGGGCAGCTCTCGGACGTCTATGGGCGAAAGAAATTGCTCATGCTCGGCGTAGGCGTGCTCGCGCTCTCGCAGCTCTGCTTCGGACTCGGCATCGAGTTCGGCTCTCTATTCTTGCTGTTCGTGAGCCGCATCGTCGGAGGACTCGCAGCCGCCAACTTCAGCATTGCGCAGGCGGCTATCGCAGACGTCACGGAGCCTAAGGATCGTGCGAAGAACTTCGGCCTTATCGGCGCAGCGTTTGGCATCGCGTTTATCATCGGTCCCATACTCGGCGGCTGGATCGCAGGAGCGACCGGGAGCGCATCTTCGCCGTTTTGGATTGCAGGCGTCCTCGGTGTACTGAACCTGCTCTTCGTCGCGCTCTTCCTTCCTGAGACACATAAGGTCGCACAGGTGGTGCAGCACCGTTTCCATCCGTTGCAGGGGATCAAGAACATCTATGCGGCGTTTGCCGATAAGGATGCGCGGCCGGTGTTCACGACTAGTTTCCTTTACATGTGCGGGTTTGCGGCCATGACGTCCTTCTTCGGCGTACTTCTGGTCAACCGTTACGGGCTGACTGAAGCTGAGGTTGGGACTTTTTATAGCGTCATCGGTGGGTGGGTGGTGTTCACGCAGCTAGTCGTGCTCAGGTTCTTTGCCAATCACTATTCGGAGCGCGCTATCCTGCGCGTCTCGCTCCTGTTCGTCGCGGTCGCGGTGGTAGTGCAGCCGTTCTCTGGATCCCTCCTTGTGCTGTACGCTCTTACGCCGCTGTTCTCTATTCCGCACGGGCTCTCTATTGCCAACATCACCTCGCTGGTCAGTAAGAGTGCCGGAGCCGGCAAGCAAGGCGCAGCGCTCGGCATCAACGGCTCCTTGATCGCCTTTGCGCAGGGAGTGATACCGATACTCGTAGGCCTGGTCACCGGATGGATCGGCATCACGGCTCCGTTCCTTGCCGGAGGCGTATTCATCATCGGTGCTTGGCTCGTCCTTTTCCTTCCGAAGGAGAAGAAGGCTAAGGTACACTAGGCCTATGATCGCTCCAGGCTCGAAGGCTCCTGCGTTCTCGCTCCCTGATCAGGACGGGGTCGTGCGTTCCCTTACCGATTTCGCTGGCAAGTACCTCGTCCTCTATTTCTATCCGAAGGATGACACCCCAGGCTGCACCATCGAAGCGCAGGTGCTCGGCGATTCGCTTCCCCAGTTCAAGAAGTTGAATGCGGAAGTGGTCGGCGTCTCAGCCGACAGCGTCAAAAGCCACAAGAAGTTCTGCGACAAGATGGGTATCCCGTTCCCGCTTCTTTCAGATGAAGGGAAGGAGATGCTGAGTGCCTACGAAGTCTGGCAGGAGAAGAACATGATGGGGCGGAAATATATGGGAATCGTCCGGACCACCTATGTCATCGACCCGAAGGGCGTGATCGTGAACGTATTTGAGAACGTGAAGCCGCCCAAGCATGCAAAGGAGGTTCTGGCGTATCTGCAGGGTATTTCGTAGACACGGTTTGCGGCGTTGCTTGGAAAGTTAGTACCCGTTTCAGGGTAGAGAGGAAGTTAGTTCGGCTCATTTTGCAATTCCACCATTACTTGAAGTCTGTCTACTTGTCTGAGAAGTTCATTATAACGGTCAGTTTTTTCTGCATGTGCGGACCAGATTTCTAAACCAACCATAACTAGAAGAATGATAAATCCCGTTATCACTACAAGCTGAGTATGGTTCATTCTAGAAAGATTGTCCCGCGATTCATTCTTGAGGCGAACTGTTTCTTCCCACAAAACCCTTATCTGGTCTGGAGTAAACGTCTTGGGTATTGGGCCATCAAAACCCAATGAAGATACCGAGGGGTCAGCAGGGCCAGTTGGACCAGTTGGGCCTGTGGGACCGTCTTGGCGCAGTGGATCCATAACTACTTTTCTTTCTCAACAAGGAAATAATACCTGTTGTTGTCTTCAAGAGGTGTCCCATCATAACTTATTCTAAAGTAGTACTTACCAGGCACATTTACTGGAACGGGTCCAAAATATGCAGCGATGTCTATATCTCCCTCTTTCACTGGACCTCGTAATACAACCCTTCCAAGTTCAAGTGTTCCATTTTCATGAATTACACTCACAACCACTTCAACACTATCCTTAGGGGTTGCTCCTAAAATACGTCCACCAATATAAAAGAATTGAGGGATTACATTTACATCTTTAGGAATATTGATGGTGGAAAAACATGAATAAAGCTGTACTTACCACTTACTGTGTCTTTCATTATTCTTCCCGCAGGGACAAGATATGCGATTTCCATAGTATTTCCACCAATACTAGCATTGATTTGCGATCCCATTCCACGAAAGAAGTTAGTTAGCATATACGGTTAATTATGTTGTTGTGGGATAGGCTTTTGTCCACAGGCTTTTGACAAAAACAAGCCTGTGCTATAGTGGCTCATGGAACGAGTCCTCTATACGTTTGATGATGTGCTCATAGCCCCGGCCCGCAGCGCGATTGAACCCGCTGCCGCTAAAGTCGGGTCAGCCGCCGCTCGCGGCCTTTTTCTTACCGTGCCTGTCCTTTCAGCTGCCATGGATCGCGTCACCGATGCGAAGATGGCCATCGCTCTTGCAAAGGCAGGAGCGCTCGGCGTACTCCACCGCAACTGCACGGCAGAGGAGCAGGTAGCGATGGTCAAGACAGTCAAGAAGGCCGGCGTCATGGTCGCTGCAGCCTGCGGACCGTTTGATGCAGAGCGCGCACAGATGCTTGCTAAGGCAGGAGTGGATGTCGTTGTCATCGACTGCGCCCACGGACATAACATCAAGGTCTTGAAGAGTGCTAAGTCCATCAAGGCAAAACTGCCGAAGGATGTGAAGATGATCATCGGCAATATCGCCACTGCTGAGGCTGCAGCAGATATCATCAAGATGAATTTCGCAGACGGTATCAAGGTCGGCGTGGGCCCTGGTTCCATCTGCACGACGCGTCTGGTTTCCGGCGTTGGTATGCCGCAATTGACTGCGGTCATGGATGTCGTAAAAGTCGCGAAGAAAGCAGGTATCCCTGTTATCGCAGACGGAGGCATGAGGACTTCGGGAGATATCGCTAAGGCGCTTGCTGCAGGAGCATCGGCGGTCATGACCGGCAACCTCTTTGCCGGCACTATTGAGACACCAGGACGCATCGTCACGAAGAACGGGAAGAAGTTCAAGGAATACCGCGGCATGGGTTCTCGTGGCGTGATCGAAGGGAAGTCAGGCAGCGAGCGGTACCTCACCAAGGGACGCAAAGCAGTGCCGGAAGGGGTCCTCGGTCTCGTCCCTCTCAAGGGAAGCGCAGCTGATGTCGTGGCAGAACTCGCTTCTGGTATCCAGGTGGCTATGGGCTACGTAGGCGCCAAGGACATCCCTGAGTTCCAGAAGAAGGCGAAGTTCATCCGCGTCACGCTCGCGTCTACCGTAGAAGGCAGGCCGCACTCGCTTTCTGAGGTGCTCGACTAATTGGCACCTATCCCTTAACGCTACGCTGGTTCCTTCTCGCAGTCCTTAAGCAGCTCCTTTTTAGAAACGTAGAATCCGCCAAATACTTCCTCAAGAAAGGAGGTTTTCTTAAGATTCATAACGAGAGGATTGCTCACCCTTAAGGTGACGTTACTGGGAGGCAACCCCTGTGCCGAACTTCGTGCTTCAATTTCAGCCATCAGTGCTTTTTCGTTTCCGGCATATTCATTAAGATCTTCAAAGGTGATGCTAAGCGTTGGTCCTAGAGGGTTTGTTCCCAGCTCCTCAAGTGCCTGAAGGGTCAGGCTGTCATCTGCATTTCTTTGTTTGAAGTCTACTAGCGCCTCTTCCGAGGAAATGGTCGTTATCTTCTCCACGTTTCCCATCAGGTGGAGCTGGGCGATAAGCGGAGGTAAGAGAGATTCGTTTGCCCCCGCCTCATAATATACGTTTACGACTTTGGCCTTTTCAATCTCTTTTGCGACACAGGCATTTTTGAGGCTCTCGAAGGAAACGAACTCATAGGAGCCATAGCCTATCAAGACGACCAGGAGTACCCCGACAACAAGAGCCACCAGCCTTTTATGCATGTTCATGTACTGAGATTACCATGTGGCAATTCCTTGGTCTCAGGCTGACTGTTACGTGGCGAAGGGGACTAATTGACACCCCCTTTTATTGCTCTATACTGGAACTTTAATGACGTTCGACATGCGCAACCGGAACACCTCGAGGGAGGTGTATTTTTTTACCCTGCCATGAAGTTGCTCCTCGAGAACGGAATGACGTTTGAGGGAGAGAGTTTCGGCGCCAATGTGCCGATCACCGGCGAAGTCGTATTCAACACGGGAATGATGGGTTACGTAGAGACATTGTCCGATCCTTCGTACACGGGACAGATCGTGGTGCTCACGTATCCACTGGTCGGTAACTACGGCGTGCCCTCGAGCAAGCACTTCGAGTCCGAGAAGATACACGCAGCAGGATTGATCGTCGCTAACTATAGCGAAGAATATTCCCATGCAGACGCCAAGGAGTCGCTTTCAGAGTGGCTGAAGCGCTCTGGCGTGCCAGCGATCACTGGAGTAGATACTCGCGCCATCACCAAAGTGCTCCGCGAGAAAGGAGTGATGCTCGGGCAGATCACTTCTGGCAAGAAAGGAAAGTTCGTGGACCCGAACAAAGAGAACCTCGTCGTGCTTGTCTCGCCGAAAAAGAAGAAGGAGTACGGCACCGGTCCAGTACGCATCGTGCTCGTCGATTGTGGAGCCAAAGAGAACATCGCTCGCTCACTGATGAACGACGACACCACTTTGATTCGCGTGCCATGGGACTACGACTTCATGCAAGAAAAGTATGACGGCGTCGTGCTCAGCAACGGTCCTGGAGACCCGGTCGCCTGCAAGGAGACGATTGCAAACGTAAAGAAGGCGATGAAGGGAGACAAGCCGATCCTCGGCATCTGCCTTGGCACCCAGATCATGGCGCTTGCGGCAGGCGCTAAGACCTACAAGCTCAAATACGGACACCGTGCGCAGAACCAGCCGTGCGTCACCGGGAAGCGCTGCTACATCACGAGCCAGAACCACGGCTACTCCATTGATGAGAAGTCGCTCCCGAAGGAATGGAAGGTATGGTTCACCAACGCTAACGACGGCAGCGTCGAGGGCGTCAGGCACACCTCAAAGCCCTTCCGTTCCGTTCAGTTCCATCCAGAGGCATGCCCAGGGCCTACCGACACGCACTGGATCTTCGACGACTTCCGCAAGGACGTGCTGAAGACTAAGAAACGAACGCCATGACCAAGCCCAAGAAAGTACTTATCCTCGGTTCCGGAGGCCTGCGCATAGGACAGGCTGGAGAATTCGACTACTCAGGCTCCCAGGCCATCAAGGTGCTGAAGGAGGAGGGAATCGCTTCAGTGCTGATTAACCCGAACATCGCGACCGTGCAGACGGACAAGGGGCTCGCCGATCGCGTGTACTTCCTCCCGCTTACCGAGCACTTCGCGACCGAGGTCATAAAGAAGGAGCGTCCTGACGCTATCTTCCTGTCCTTCGGAGGACAAACCGCACTCAACCTCGGCCTCGCGCTCGAGAAGAACGGAACGCTGAAGAAATATGGCGTCGAGGTACTGGGCACTCCGGTCTCTGTCATCCGCGATACGGAAGACCGCGACCTTTTCATAAAGAGACTCAATCAGATAGATGTGAAGACTGCCCGCAGCAAAGCAACGGCGTCAGTCGCAGAAGCGCAGAAGGCAGCGCGGACGATCGGCTACCCTGTCATGGTGCGTTCAGGCTTCGCGCTCGGAGGAGAGGGCTCAGGTATGGTGCGTGACGACGAAGAGCTCGTTAAGAAACTCACCGATGTCTTCCAAGTGAACAAGCAGGTGCTTATCGAGGAGTATCTCCTCGGCTGGAAGGAAGTGGAGTACGAAGTCGTGCGCGATAAGGATGACAACTGCATCACGGTCTGCAACATGGAGAACCTGGACCCGATGGGCATCCATACGGGAGAGAGCATCGTCGTCGCTCCTTCGCAGACGCTTTCCAATACCGAATACCACATGCTCCGCGAGGTGGCGATCAAGACGATCCGGCACCTCGGCATCGTGGGCGAGTGCAATATCCAATACGCGCTTCATCCGAAGACCGGCGACTACCGCGTGATCGAGGTGAACGCCAGGCTTTCCCGCTCTTCCGCGCTCGCTTCCAAAGCGACCGGCTATCCGCTTGCATTTGTTGCAGCAAAACTTGCGCTTGGTCACATGCTGCCGAACCTCAAAAACTCAGTAACCGGAACGACAACGGCATGCTTCGAACCAGCCCTCGATTACATCGTCATCAAGATGCCGAGATGGGACTTGAATAAGTTTGATAACGCAGCGCTTCGGATCGGCACGGAGATGAAGAGTGTCGGCGAGATCATGGCCATCGGGCGCTCCTTCGAGGAGGTGCTGCAGAAGGGAATCCGGATGCTTTCGATAGGCGCTGACGGCTTCACCTCGCACAAGAGCAAGAACTTCAAGGTCGAGGATTACCTCAAAGAGATCAAGGAACCGACCTCGCGCCGTATCTTCGCCCTTGCAGAGGCCCTCAAGGCTGGAGTAACGGTAGAGAAGATCCACTCGCTCTCCAATATCGATCCGTGGTTCCTGCATAAGATGCAGCACATCGTCGATGTCGAGAAGCGCCTGAAGCGCAAGAAGATGGACAAGGTGCTCATGCGCGACGCGAAGGAGAACGGCTTCTCCGACATACAGATCGGCGTGGCAACCGGAAAGGATGAGACCTCGGTCCGTACGCTCCGCAGGAAGATGAAGATATTCCCTGTCGTGAAGCAGATCGACACGCTCGCCGGAGAAGTCCCTGCGAAGACCAACTATCTCTACCTCACCTATCACGGTCAGGAAGACGACATCAAGCCAGGCAAGAAGAGCGTCATGGTGCTCGGAAGCGGCCCGTACTCGATTGGTTCCTCTGTTGAGTTCGACTGGTCGAGCGTCGAAGCGCTCAAGACGCTGAAGAAGCGTGGATTCGAGACCATCATGGTCAACTACAACCCGGAGACCGTCTCGACCGACTACGACATGAGCGACCGCCTCTACTTCGACGAGCTCTCGCTGGAGCGTGTGCTCGACATCGTGGGCTTCGAGAATCCGAAGGGAACCGTCGTCTCAACCGGAGGCCAGATCCCAAACAACCTCGCGCTCAAGCTCTTTGATAACGGCGTAAAGGTGCTCGGGACCTCCCCGAAGAACATCAATCGCGCTGAGGACCGTAATGTCTTCTCAGCCCTCCTTGATCGGCTTGGCGTGGACCAGCCTGAGTGGGTAGAACTCTCGACCAAGGAAGAAGCGGCCAAAGCAGCCGCTCGCATGGGCTACCCGGTGCTGATCCGTCCTTCATATGTTCTTTCCGGAGCCGCAATGAATGTAGCGATCGACGAAGCGGGACTCATCAAGTTCCTGGCTAAGGCAGTGAACGTCTCGACCGATCATCCGATCGTGCTCTCGAAGTTCATAGAGAACGCTCGCGAGATCGAGATCGATGGCGTCGCTCAAAACGGCAAGCTAAAGATCTATGCGATCACCGAGCACGTGGAGAACGCCGGTACGCACTCAGGAGACGCGACTTTGGTCCTTCCTGCGCAACGGACGTATCTCGAGACTATCCGTCGTGCTAAAGCCATCACCAAGGGCGTTATCAAAGAACTCAATATCACGGGACCCTTCAATATCCAGTTCCTGGCCAAGGAGAACAAGCTGCAGGTGATCGAGTGCAACGTGCGTGCCTCGCGCTCCTTCCCGTTCGTCTCGAAAGTAACTGGCTACAATTTCATAGAACTCGCTACCGACGCGATGCTCGGACACGACATCACTGGTGAGTACCGCACGCTCGAACTCGACTATGTCGCCGTGAAGTCCCCGCAGTTCTCCTACGGACGCATCAAGGGCGCTGACCCGCTTCTCTACGTCGAGATGGCATCGACCGGAGAAGTCGCTGCCTTCGGTGACTCCTACGCAGAGGCGCTCCTGAAGTCCATGATGGCTGCAGGATTCCGCCTTCCGAAGAAGAACGTTCTCGTGTCTCTCGGTAAGGAGGAGAACAAGATCAAATTGCTCCCAGCCATACAGAAACTCTCTGATATGGGCTTCACGCTCTACGCCACCGAGCACACCGGAGATTTCCTCAAGGCACAGGGGATCGCGTGCGAACGCGTCTACAAGATCAAGAGCGGCGGGAAGCCAAACGTGCTAACGCTCCTTGATTCCGGACAGTTGGATCTCATCATCAACATCCCTGCTCGTGGACTCGCACGGCCGGAGTCGAGCAAGGGAGGTCTCTCAGACGGTTTCGTCATCCGCAGGAAGGCAGTGGACTTGAATATCCCGCTCATCACCAACCGCCAGCTAGCGGAAGGATTCATCAATGCGCTTGAGGAGATGAAGGGGAAGACGATTGAGGCGAAGGCGTGGGACGAATACACGACCGAAGCGTAAGGTGCTAGCATAATTATCATGGCAACCGAATCTCCTTCCGCGGCTTCCGATCCGCGTCCCCGAACATGGGTCGACATTCGATTACGGAACGGGATTATAAATCGGGTGATCTATGAGCGGCACGACACCCGCCAGAATCCTGCGGACCTTGGGGATGCCGAGGCAGTCGGAATGGAAGGATATGTCTCGGAGCTCCCGGACCCAGCGGAGCAGTATGCATGCAGGGCTCGCCTCTCAAGAAAATGGCGACATTATCCGCCATACGATGGAGCAAGGGATTCCTGTTTTCAATATCGACCTTTATATACCTTCAGAACCTGTCTTCAACCGCATTCTACAGATCGATGCAGAGAAGAACGCGGAGACAGACATCGCTAATAAGTGGATCACAACTGTCGCCGCGCTTGCGTTAGCGAGTACTGCTCTCCCTGCGTTTAAGAAACATCCTACTCGCCGCAGAGTTCTTGCAGCAGGAGGCGCAGGAGCCATGCTTGCGGCCGCATCGCCAAAAATTGAAACTCTTCTTGCGACCCTCCAAGTGTCTCCTGAGGACACTACCAGCAGTTCCCCCTTCGATGAATCTTCTCCGATACGCCATATTCAGAAGTTCTTTGGCACACTCTCTGCTACGGAGTTGCGTGTGCTGTTTGGGCAAGTGGACTTCATCCGCGCTTTTCGAGACATCGTCTTCGCGGAAAAGACATGGAGGATGGCCGAGCGTGCGAAGGCACAAGGTCTCGAAAAGACAGCCATAAAGTGCGGCGGCGCTCACAACGGAGTTGAGATAGCGCTGCGTATGACGCCCGAAGAACGCATGGACATCATCGATCAGGTTCTGCAGAACCTCGAGTCACACGACATCAATCCTAAGGAGGTCGCCACCATCCGCGAGTCGATCGCGCTGCTCACTGAGGCGCGTTGGAATGCCGATACAAACGACTGGGATATAGAGATACACCGCTATCCGCAGTAAAACCGGAAGGCATTCATTCCTTAATTTTCTGAAAGCGTAGGTTTCCGTCATCTCCCGGGAGAAACCACTCCTCCATCGTACGCACGAAGTTCAGTCTCTTTCCGTACTGCGCCTGATACAGGATGCAGACCTCTCCGGAATAGCGCGCAATCGCATGCCCGGTAACCAGATACTGGTTGCCATTCTTGTAGTGGGCATAGAGGCCCTGCGGGACGCGTTCCTCTGCCTGCTTGAGGAGAAGCTCGAGCTCTTCTTCGGTTCGTAGGGGACGCTCGCTCATATTGTTAGTATATCGTTATGGATAAGGACTTCGAAGTGCTGGTCATTGGCGCCGGACAAGCAGGACTTGCTTTGGGCAAGGCGCTCAAGGAACAAGGAATATCATTCGTGCTCCTCGAGGCAGGGCAGGAAATCGGGAGCAGGTGGAGGCAGCACTACGACAGCCTCGTTCTCTTCACGCCCAGGCGCTACAGCGCCTTGCCAGGCCTTCCTCTCCAGGGAGAGCAGGACGGCTACGCGACCAAGGATGAGTTTGCGGAGTATCTCGAGCAGTATGCCAAGCGCTTCGATCTGCCGATCGTAGTGAATGAGCGTATAGAACGTCTGTACAAAGACGGCCAGTACTTTGTCGCAGAGACGAACGGGATGACCTACCGTGCCAAGCAAGCGGTGATCGCTACAGGAAACACCCTTCTTTCGATTCCCTTATTCGCTTCCGGCTATACCGGCCTGAGCATGCACTCGTCAAAGTACAAGAATCCAGCCCAGATACCTTCTGGCCGCGTGCTCGTCGTCGGCGGAGGCAACTCAGGCGCGCAGATAGCCGTCGAGCTAAGCACGACTCATGAGGTAGACATCGCTCTTTCAGAATTACCAAAGACCATACCGCCCTCCATATTTGGAAAAAGTTTTTATTGGTGGAACACCGTGTTCGGACTCGATCTGATTCCGACCGATTCATTCCTCGGGCGGATGCTCAAGAGAGATATGGACTTCGTGGTTGGCACGGATTTGCTCCAGAGTCTCAAGGGAGGCTCGATACGGCGCCAGGCGGCCGTGACTGACGCGAAGGGGAAGGAGGTCACCTTTGCTAATGGCGAAGTGTATGAGTATGACGCCGTCATATGGGCGACGGGATTCCGCCCTGACTACGCGTGGATAGATATTCCAGGAGCCCTGAAGCATACGCGCGGGGTCAGCGAGGTGCCTGGCCTCTATTTCGTAGGTCTGCGTAACCAGATTTCCATATTCTCAGGCAACATCTACGGGACGAAGATAAACACGCCTCATATCATGAAGCACCTCACGCGCGGCACCTGATACAATGGCGTCTCATGACGCAAGGCGAAGCACTCAACATCCTCAAGACCGGCGCGAACGTCTTCCTGACCGGAGAGCCAGGAAGCGGGAAGACGCATACGGTTAACTCCTATGTCTCGTGGCTGCGCTCGCACGGCATCGAGCCGTCGATCACGGCCTCGACCGGCATCGCTGCAACGCATATCAGAGGCATGACGCTGCACTCGTGGAGCGGCATCGGCATCGCTAATCGCCTCACCCCTGAATTATTGGATAAGGTGGCAGGGAAGGAACATGTCGCGCGCAGGATCCAGAAGGCCAAGGCGCTCATCATCGACGAGGTCTCCATGCTTTCGGCAGATGTGCTCACCATGGTAGATGCGGTGTGCAAGGAGGTGCGCAGGAGTGAAGCGGCCTTCGGCGGCTTGCAAGTGGTACTGGTCGGTGACTTCTTCCAATTGCCTCCGGTCTCCAAAGGAGATGCGGAATTCGCGTTCGAGTCCCCTGTCTGGCAGGAACTGAATCTCATCGTCTGTTATCTGTCCGAGCAGTTCCGTCAAGATGATCCGAAATTCCTCGATGTGCTCGCTGCCATTCGCGCAGGCACGCATGACGCTTCGCATGTGTCGCTCTTGCTTACCCGGGAAAGCGAAGAAGCGCAGGAGGATGTGCCGCGTCTCTATACGCACAATGAGGACGTCGATCGTATCAACGATGAGAAACTCGCAGCACTTCCAGGGAAGGCTCACGTCTTCGGCATGAAGACTGAAGGACCTGATGTGCTTACCGACGCACTTAAGCGTGGCTGCCTCTCACCGGAGACGCTGGCGCTCAAAGAAGGAGCGATCGTGATGGCGACGAAGAATAATCCTATCGGCGGGTACGTGAATGGCACACTGGGCATCGTCACTGGATTCGAGCGCGGGACGGATAATCCGATCGTCGAGACGCGCGACGGTGCTGAGATCATCTTCTCCGCCTCTGACTGGGCAGTCGAAGAGAATGGGAAAGTGCGAGCAAAGATAAGCCAGGTGCCGCTCCGCCTCGCGTGGGCTATCACGGTGCACAAGAGTCAAGGAATGAGCATGGACGCCGCTGCGATAGACCTTTCTCGTGCATTTGAATACGGTCAGGGATACGTAGCACTCTCGCGTGTCCGATCGCTTTCAGGCATCTGCCTATTAGGGTGGAGCGAGAATGCGCTTGCGATGCACCCGAGAGTATCTGCTAAAGACGCTGAGTTCCGTTCGATAGCAGAAGAAGCGCGAGAAGTATTCGGGAAACTCGAAGAAGTAGGCGAGCGCGGTCAGCTGGAGGCGAACTTCATCACTGCCTCTGGCGGCACGCTTGAGATCGTCGATACCATAGGAGCGCCGAAAGCCAAGGTAAGCACCTATGAAGCGACCCTGGATCTCCTGAAGCAAGGAACCTCAGTCAAAGACCTGGCCAAGAAACGCGGGCTTACCGTCGCGACGGTAGCAGATCACATCGAGAAGTTAGTGGCACAGGGGCGCATCGGAAAAGGAGAGATCAGGAATGCGATCGCTGACGACTTGCGCGATGGGCTCCCTGATATCTTTGACATGTTCAAGCGCGTCGGAAGCGACCGGCTGGCTCCGGTGCATGCGCGACTTAAGGGCGCCTATAGTTATGAGGAATTACGCCTTGCACGTGTGCTTATGAGCGATTAGTCTGCAAAGGAATGAAACGCGCGGTCGGCTCCTCCATTTACCTACGCAACATCATCTTCGGGATCGAGGACAGCATGGCGGCGACGGTCGGTCTTCTTGCGGGTCTTGCGTCTGAATCGGTCCCACTCTCGACTCTAGTGCTCACCGGCTTCGTGTACATCTTCGTCGAAGCGGTTTCGATGGGCATCGGATCGTTTTTGTCTGAAGAGTCCGGTCAGGAGTACGAAGGAAGGAAGGTGGGAAGCGTGAAAATCACTGCACTGGCGGCTCTCGCTATGTTCGTCTCCTGCATCGTCGGAGGGTTCGTGCCGTTCATCCCCTACTTCTTCTTCGTCGGCACGGCGGCTATCTACGCATCGGTTATAGCCTCACTGGCAGCTCTTGGCCTCCTCGGCTATATCCAGGCGCGTATTTCAAGAAGGAAGGCATGGCCGCGCATCCTGCGCATGGTCTTGCTTGGAGGCACGGCAATCGCGGTAGGGGTCGTCGTCGGTCACCTGGTGGGGGCTGCATAACCTGTGGATACCACCCGGTAGAGCGAGGTGGTACTATACGGACTGATACATATGGAAACCAACTACGAGTCTGATCTCGTGAAGCTCCGTGCTGGGCGTGATGTTTCCTTTTTTGATCTCCTTTCCATAGACCAGCTGACAAGCGAGGACATCTCGCTTCTTTTCGACCTCACCAAGAAGTTCAAGGAGATAAAGACGGCAAAACTATCCCTCTGCAAGGGGAAGTCACAAGTGAATGCATTCTTCGAATCGTCCACTCGCACCATGTCGAGCTTCGATCTCGCCGCCAAGCATCTAGGTATGGATACGACGAGCATCTCAAGCGCGAGCTCCTCTGCGAAGAAAGGTGAGAGCCTCGTCGATACGGTCGAGACCGTCTCCGCGTATAACCTCTCGACACTTGTCGTACGCACTGCCGAGGCTGGCGCTTCCGAACTCGCTTCCCGTCACATAAAAGCGGCGGTCGTGAACGCTGGCGACGGTTGGCACGAGCATCCGACCCAAGGGCTTCTCGATGCGTTCACTATCTATGAGCATGTGGGTACTTTGGATTTCAAAGGAGTCACGGTTGCGATCGTGGGAGACATCCTTCACTCGCGCGTCTTCGGGTCGCTAGTCCGCATATTGAAGAAACTGGGAGCGACGGTCCGGGTGTCAGCCCCTGAAACGTTCCTTCCGGATTTCGGCGAGAACTTCGGCATCACCTTCCACTACGATGTTGAGGAAGCACTGGCCGGAGTCGACGTCGTGTATGCGCTCCGGGTTCAGGAAGAACGAGGAGCTAAGGGCTACATCCCGACCCTTCGGGAATATTCAAAAACCTTCGGCATCACAGAGCGACGTTTGAAGTTGGCACACCAGGACGCCATTCTCATGCATCCAGGCCCGGTAATGCGTGATATCGACGTGCAGTCGGCACTTGTGGCACGGCACCCGCAGTCAAGGATACTCGCGCAAGTTGAGAACGGGCTGGCTATGCGGAAGGCTATCCTCTGGAGTCTCGTCGAGCGGTATGATGGGAAGGCAAAACCATACACTCTGCTATGAGCACGCTCCTGATAAAGAACGGTAGGGTTGTTGACCCTGCAAACGGCATCGACGCCCTGAAGGACGTGTATGTCCGCGATGGAAAAGTCGAGAAGGTTGAGAAGGGCCTTCTTGATTCTGCAGATGAAGTCATCGACGCAGAGGGACTTCTCGTTACTCCTGGGTTAGTCGATTTGCACGTGCATTTCCGGGAGCCGGGTCGTGAGGACATGGAAACCATAGAGACAGGATCGAGGGCGGCGCTTGCCGGGGGCATCACGTCAGTAGTGACTATGCCGAACACCAATCCTATCGGTGATAATCAAACCGTCATTGAGTTCATCGTGAATCGGATGAAGCAGCTCAATCTCATCACCATCTACCCAGCCGGTGCGACTACTAAGAAAACTGAAGGCGATATTCTCGCTGAGATGTGGGAAATGAAGCGTTCTGGCGCAGTCGCAGTCACCGACGACGGAAACGACATCGACAATGAAGGACTGTTGCTCAAGGCGCTCGAGTACGCAAAGACTCACGACATGCTGGTGATGAGCCACTGCGAGACAGAGGACTTGGCGCATGGGGGCGTCATGCACGAGGGCTGGGTCTCAACCGAGCTCGGACTTCCTGGGCTTCCGGAAGTCGCGGAGGATCTTGCGGCACACAAAGGAGTATTGCTCGCTCGTCGCTCGGGAGCGCGCATGCACCTCACCCACACCTCGACCAAAGGTGCAGTTGCTGCGGTGCGCGATGCCAAGCAGAGCGGACTCACCAATCTCACCTGCGATGTTTCCGTCCAGCATTTCGCGCTCACTGACGAAGAGTGCCGAGGGTACAACACTAACGCGAAGATGTATCCTCCTCTGCGCTCAGAAGATCACGTCGCGGCAATCGTTGCGGCGATCAAGGACGGCACGGTAGATGCGCTCACTACTGACCACGCTCCGCACATCGAGCCGGACAAGATGAAGCCCTTTGTGGACGCTGCACGCGGAACAGTCGGGCTTGAGACCAGTTTTGCAGTCATGCACACCTATTTAGTCGTTGGTGGACATCTCTCTATCTCTGAAGGTATCGCCCTTATGACTCACAAGCCGGCAGCCATCATACGACGCCCGAAGGGCACGCTTTCGGTTGGTGCTGATGCTGACATCGCGATTTTTGATACGAAGCAGGAGTGGACGGTAGATCCTTCGAAGTTTTATTCCAAGGGCAGGAACTCAGTCTTTGCACAGAAGAAGCTCATAGGTAAGGCATTCCTTACTATTGTTGGCGGAAAGGTGAAGTATTCGAATGGACGCTTCGTCGATTAGCGTTCTGCTCGCGGGACTCACGGACCCGGTCACTTTGCTGCTGCTTGTCGGAGGATTCCTCCTTGGCATTTTCTCCGTGGTCATGAGTGGAGGCGGGTTCTTCCTTTCCATTCCTTTGTTCCAGTGGCTTTTCCCAGCCGTCTCCTACGGCGCAATCATAGGTAACCTTAAGCTCGGTTCTTTCTTCAGAGGCATAGGCTCTACCTGGGAGAACAGGAAGGAGATAGAGTTCGTCCCAAACATGCTGTGGTCTATCCCGCTTCTCATCGGGACAGTCCTCGGCGCAAGCGCTATCGCTCAGCTCGATCAGCGCTGGATCTTGCCGGTCATGGTAATCGCGGTCCTGCTCGCGGAGTTCGCTCCGCATATCACGCATCTCATGAACAAGCGCTCGTTCTATGGCGCATCGCTCTTTACCGGGGCATACACTGGCTTCCTCGGAGCGGGAAGCGGGCTCTTGATTATGGCGCTTCTGCGCATCAAGCATCCATCAGACGAGAAGGTCGGTCACATCAAGATCCAATCAAGCTTCATCGAATGGTTCATCGGAATCGTGGCCGTCATCGTGCATTTCTTCCACGGTAATCTTTTGCTTGAACTATGGCTGGTATGGTCTATTGGCAGTCTTATCGGTGGCGTCGTTGGCGCCAAGCTCCTGCGTAAGCTAGGAAAGATGCCCGGGAACATCCAGCGATGGGTACTGCGGGCAAGTTTCGTGCTCGCGATAGCGGTAGCCCTGATGCCGTACTTTAAATAAGGTAGAATTACCCTATGTTCACGCCTTTCTACGATCCGACCAAGAGTTATGAAGACAATTATGCCCGGGGACCGTTCGGCGCATTTGCCGACAGCGGGGTCGTCGCGAATTCTGGTGAGCCTACGCACGACTTTCATGGACACAAGGTGTACTTGCCACTCGGCATCCCTGCAGGCCCGCTTCTCAATAGCGCGTTTTGCGCTGCGGCCTTCAAGAAAGGATTCGATATTGCAGTGTATAAAACGGTGCGAAGCGACCTGTTTCCGTGTCATCCGTTTCCAAACGTACTAGCCATACATCCAGACGGCGACCTTGATTTCGAGACGCTTTCAAAGCCAGTCATCGCTGACGCAATCTATTCCGAGCCGCTTTCGATCACTAACTCATTTGGCGTTCCGTCTAAGGATCCTGCTGTGTGGCAGGAGGATGTGAAGAAGGCGATCGCGGCCGAAGGTAATGGCCAGGTGCTCGTGCTCTCTTTCATGGGCACCGTACGCCCTGACCAATCGCAGCAAGAATTCGTTGACGACTACGTTCTCGCAGCGAAACTCTCGTATGAGACAGGAGCCAAAGTGCTCGAAACAAACCTGTCGTGTCCGAACATCGGGAACGAAGGATTGGTCTGCTACAACCTGGATGTGACCGAGAAGGTGGTCAAAGGTATCAGGAGCGTTATCGGAGACACTCCGCTCATCCTTAAGGTCGGCTACTACAAGGAAGATGCAGACATGGAGCGCCTCGCTGAGATCGTTCAGGAGTACGCTTCCGGCGTCTCTGGCATCAATACGCTGCAGGCGGAAGTACGCGACGCTGCAGGCGAACAGGCGCTTCCTGGCTCTCCAGCACGTCTGAGAAGCGGCGTATGCGGCGCAGGAATCAAATGGGCAGGACTTGATTTTGTGAAGCGCATGAAGGCCATCAAGGAAAAGCACGGGTTCACGTTCTCTTTGGAGGGCGTCGGTGGCGTGACGAGACCCGAAGACTACAAGGAGTACCGGGATGCGGGGGCGGACGTCGTCATGAGCGCTACGGGCGCTATGTGGAATCCCTACCTCGCCAAAGAGATAAAAGAGGCTTATCCTAATGGGTAATACATGGAGCAGGAACTTCTAAGCATCTTGAAGCGGGTGGGCGCGGTCATCACCGAAAGTCATTTCGTCGGCACGTCAGGCCGTCACATGAGCGTGTACGTTAACAAAGACGCGTTGTTCCCTCACACGGCGGAGGTCTCGCGTGTCTGCGAGCTCTTCGCCGAGAAAAGCAAGGACTTGCCTATTGATCTGGTCGTGGGTCCTGCGCTCGGTGGCATCATTCTCTCACAATGGACCGCGCATCATCTCTCACGCATCACGGGTCGCGAGATTCTCTCGGTTTATACCGAGAAAGTCCCGAAAGGAGATGACGAAGACCAGGTGTTCCGCCGCAGCTATGACAAGCTCGTCGAGGGGAAGAATGTCCTCATCTTAGAGGACACGACGGCGACCGGAGGTTCAGTGAAGAAAGTGGTCAATACCGTACGTGGCGTCGGCGGCAATATTCTTCAGGTTTCCGTGATGGTCAACCGCGATCCTTCAACCATAAACGAACAGACCATCGGAGCGCCATTTAACTGGATTGCTGAACTGCCAGCGAAGTCATATACGGAAGAAGAGTGTCCGATGTGCAAGTCTGGTGTCCCAGTCAACATCTCGGTCGGACATGGGAAAAAATATGTCGACTCAAAAAAATAAGAAAAGATACAAGATAGGAGTGTTCGGTTCGGATGCTGGTGATTCAGTACGGGATGCGGCTCACATAGCGAAGAGCCTAGGTGCAGCACTTGGTAAGGCGAAAGCAACGGTCATAACTGGTGCTTGCTCAAGTCTGCCATACATTGCAGCCTCTGAGGCGCATAAGCTGGGCTCCAAGGTATGGGGATTTTCACCGAAGACAAACCTTGCTGGACAGAAGAAATTTGCGCCATACGACGACATAAAGATGTATTCAAGAATCATCTATGTGTCGAAAAGCTTTCCTTTTCTAGGACAAGAACGCGCGCTCAGTAAGTATAGGAATGTCATATCGACTGCGACGTGCGAGGCAGGCATTGTTATTTCTGGAAGATGGGGAAGTTTGAACGAGTTCACCAATCTATTTGATATGGGTAAAGTGGTAGGAGTCCTTCCAAGAGCGGAGGCATCGCCGATGAACTGCCACGCCTTGCGAAGAAAGTACATAAGCCCGGGAAGGGCATTGTGGTATATGATTCATCACCAGCACGTCTTATACGAAAAGTGCTCCTAGAACTCTCTAAACGCTCCTGACCATGCCAATCATCGACAAATACAACAAGCGCTCCGATGCAATCAATTCGCTTCTCTGCGTTGGTCTGGATCCTGATGTCGCTAAGTTGCCAGAGCGGTTTAAGAATGTAGAGCATCCTCAGTTCGAATTCAACAAGTCGATCATCGACCAGACGCACGAGTACGCTGCGGCGTTCAAACCCAACACCGCCTTCTATGAAGCCCGAGGCTCAGAAGGCATGAAGGAGCTGGAGATGACCTGTGCGTACCTTCAGCAGGAGCATCCAGACATCTTCACTGTCATAGACGCCAAGCGTGCGGACATCGGGAACACCAATAATGGCTCGGCAACATTCGTGTTCGATCGTTTGGCCGCGGATTCCATAACGGTTAATCCCTTCCTGGGTCGCGAATCCCTTGAGCCCTTCCTTGCTCGTAAAGACAAAGGGACGATTGTGCTCTCCTTCACGTCTAATCCAGGGTCACAGGAATTCCAAGGTCTGTCGGTAGAGGGAAGACCGTTGTGGCAAGTGATAACAGAGATAGTGGCCAAGGAGTGGAATGCAAACGACAACTGCATGTTTGCTGTGGGCGCGACACACCCGGATGAGTTTAAGATACTCCGGGCGCTCGTGGGGGAGATGACTCTCTTGGTCCCAGGCGTAGGGGCGCAAGGGGGAGACGTGCAAACGGTGGTTGCCACGGGCAAGAATGCCAATGGCAAGGGTCTCATCATAAATGCGAGCCGCAGCATCATCTTCTCAGAGGACCCTCGGGAAGCAGCCCGGTCACTGCGAGATGAGATAAACTCGTACAGATGAACGTCTTCATTAAGACGTCATCCGATATCCGTATGCTGACCCTGTTACCAGATATCACCTTAAGAACACACTCATGAACCTCGTACACTGGCTGATTACCGCGATTGCGATACTTATAGCCGCTTATATCCTGCCAGGCGTCGATGCGACCCTCGTAGGCGCTCTCGTCCTCGCGGTTGTGCTCGCGCTCATTAACATCTTCGTTAAGCCGGTCGTGACCTTGCTCACGCTTCCGATCAACATCGTTACTCTCGGCCTCTTTTCGCTCGTCATCAACGCGCTTCTGATCATGCTCGCCGCGATGATCGTGCCGGGCTTCACGGTCGACGGGTTCTGGCCAGCACTCTTCTTCTCTATCATCCTCTCCTTGATCACCGCCCTGTTCGGGACGATGAAAAAGTAAGACGGATACGGGTTTTATCCAGCACCGCGCTCCTGTAAGGGGGCGCGGTGCTGTTATACTTGAGACATGCCTCCGAATCTGGAAGGGCGCAACCCCATATCCTCCCACGAAGAGGAGTTAGCGCACTTGCGCGCGCAGGTGGAAGCAAAAGAGCAGCAGCTAGCAGCACTGATGCAAGACACGCCGCGGGCTGAGGTCATCCACGAGCGTATCCTCCACCACAAGAACACGCCGGCAGAACAGCTGCTCGCGCCTGAGATGCGCTTATCCGAGAATGAAATGCAGGATATCGCGCTCAATCTCGACCCGGAGAGCGATGACGCGACCATGCTTGAACTCCGCGGCGTCATGGAAGCCAAGGGCATACACAACGCGCTCGCGGTTCTGTCCAAGCTCAAGAATGCCCACCTCGAAGACGACTTCCATCGTTTCCTAGTCGCGTACATCATCGCCGGCATGCAGGTGAAGGGACTCGCGGAGAACCAGCCGACCTGGAAAGCCCTCCACATGACCCTCTACGAGATCTCGCTTCCAGAGCCTAACGCTGAGGACGCGGATAAGGCAGAGAAACGGAACAAGCAGCTGAAAGAGATCATCTCCGCAATGGAGCAGTTCTACTCGGGAATGCTCTCCGTCGAACAGGCGTACGCGGGAGAGCCGCCGTACTACTCGCTCGAACTCTCTGTGCCAGTGGACAACCCCCATCTCCAATTCTATGCCGCGATCCCGAACAGCCGTACGAATCTCTTCGAGAAGCAGATCCTCGCCATCTTCCCAAACGCGGTCATTACCGTGCAGCCAAACGACTACAACGTCTTCGCGCAAGACGGCGTCGCCATCGGCTCAGTGGCGTACCTGACTGATAAGCCAGCGCTTGCACTCAAAGACTATGGTGAGTTCGATTATGATCCGATCAACTCCATCCTGAACGCTTTCGCACAGATAGAGAACGAAGGGGAAGGCGCTTCTCTGCAGATCATCATCAAGCCGCGCGGAGACAAGTACGTAAAGCATTTCCGTCGGGTCCTGTACGAGCTTCGTCGTGGCATGCCGCGCATCCGCGCGCTCTCGTTGCCAGAGAACCTCCTGGGAGAGTTCGCGCACGATATCGAGGGAGCGATCTTCGACCTGAAGCCGAACAAGGAGAATATCGAGGAGGCGACCATCAAGTCGGTCGAGGCTAAGATTGCAGCGCCCATCGTCGACACTACGATGCGCCTCGTGGTCTCTTCCTCAGACCCTATCAAGGCCAACCAGGTGCTAGCTGAGCTAGAGTCCTCGTTCAATCAGTTCGAGGCGACCCAGGGCAACCGCATGGGCTGGAAGCGCATGAAGGGTGGCGACGAGCGCAAATTCTTACGTAACTTCTCGTTCCGTCTCTTCTCGCACGAGAACACCATGCCTCTGTCCCTACGCGAACTGACCACGATGTACCACTTCCCGCCGAAGGGCATCGAGTCGTCTCCACACCTCAAGCAGTCTCGCTTCACGGCCGCTGCGGCTCCTATGGATCTTCCTCGCGATGGTCTTCACCTTGGCACGAACAACTTCCGAGGTACCAAGACGGAGGTATACATCGAGAAGCCTGACCGCCTCCGCCATCTCTATGTGATCGGACAGACCGGTACCGGTAAGACCGGATTCTTGCGTACGCTTATCGAGCAGGATATCGCCAATGGCGAGGGTGTCTGCTTCATCGATCCGCACGGTAACGACGTCTTGGATGTGCTCGCGACCGTGCCGGCCGAGCGGTACAAGGATGTCATCTACTTCGATCCGGCGTATATCGACCGTCCGTTCGGGCTGAACATGCTCGAATACGATCCGCAGAAGCCGGAGCAGAAGTCGTTCATCGTCAACGAGCTCCTCATGATCTTCCGTCAGCTCTACGGCGACGTGCCGGAGTCCATGGGCCCGGCCTTCGAGCAGTACTTCCGCAATGCTACTCAGCTGGTCATGGAGGATCCGGAGTCCGGTTCGACCATGCTCGATATTTCGCGGGTGCTCTCGAACTCCGAGTTCCGCTACCGCAAGCTGGCCAAGAGCAACAACATGGTCGTCAACCAGTTCTGGGAGGAGATCGCGACGAAGGCAGAAGGCGAAGCGTCGCTGGCGAACATTGTGCCGTATATCACCAACAAGTTCGATGAGTTCATCGCCAACGATTTCATGCGTCCGATCATCGGCCAGCAAGAGTCTTCCTTCAAGTTCCGCGAAATCATGGATAACAAGAAGATTCTGCTCGTTAACCTTTCAAAAGGCCGTCTCGGAGAGCGCAATGCAAACCTCCTCGGTCTCATCATCGTCGGTAAATTGTTCATGTCCGCTCTTGCCCGCGCTGATAACCCTCGAGCTGACTTCCCGCCGTTCTACCTTTACATCGACGAGTTCCAGAACATCACTACCGATTCGATTCCAGGCATCCTCTCTGAGGCCCGAAAGTACAAGCTCTCGCTCACCATCGCGCACCAGTTCTTGAAGCAAGTAGATGAGAAGATCCGCGACGCGGTCTTCGGTAACGTGGGCTCCATGGCCATCTTCCGCGTCGGTGAGGAGGACGGCGAATTCTTCGCAAAGCAATTTGCGCCGGTCTTCTCTGCGCTCGATTTCGTGAACATCGAAAACCGCAACGCGTATGTGCGTTTGCTTGCAGGCGGTGTGCCGCAGAAGCCGTTTAACATCAAGACTCGCGACCTCGCGAAAGGGAATCTGGCACAAGTCGACGATCTTAGGGAATTGTCTTACTTGACATACGGTAGAGACCGTGCTACTATTGAATCAACGATTCGTACCCGGTACCTCTCCTAGCAGTCCCCACATGCCGCCTGCGCGCGTCCTTTTTGGCCTTATACTGTGGACATCCCTAATAATCATTGATCATGCCCACTTCAACCGGCATAGCCATAGCGCTAGCCATCTGTATCGCAGTCATATTCTTGTTCTTCGGTCCATCAGTCCTTAACCTCTTCTCAACCAATACACTTCCTATGTCCCCAGCTGAACAAACCACTGCAGAGACTCCAGCAGCGCTCGGCGTAGCAGATACCGTCGTCGGCACTGGTGCTGAAGCACAGCCTGGAAACACCGTGACCGTCAACTATGTCGGACACTTCACTGATGGAGCCGTCTTCGACGCGTCCGCAAACCATGGACAGCCGTTCAGCTTCGTCCTTGGCGCAGGCAAGGTGATCGCCGGATGGGATCAAGGTATCGTCGGCATGAAAGTCGGCGGAACCAGGGTTCTTACAGTTCCTCCTCAGCTAGGCTACGGCAGCGCGGACTATGGACCGATTCCTGGCAACTCAACGCTCATCTTTGAAGTGCAGCTCGTACAGGTAGCGCAGTAAGCATCCGAGGTAACGCTATGCACGCTCGCTCGACACAGGGAGAACGTCCGAATCGAAAAACCTTCGAATCGAAAAACCTTCGAATCGATGAGTGGCTTTTTCGAGAAAGCCACTGGCGGCCGTCTTGTCGCAGAGCTGATCGACAAACGTACGAATATGATCAAAGAGGGCGCGTGTTTCTCTACCGACGATGTCGCAGAGATCATCGATAAGGTAGACGAAGAACTGCATGCGGGCGTGAAAGAGAAGTTTTTGCGCTGGGCGCCTGGCAATACACAACAGCGCGAGGCCACGATGGCGATGCAGATGGAGACGGCTAATCTCGTCTATAAGTTGGATAAGGCGATAGAAGAGATTGAAAGTGAGATCCCGAAGAGAATGGTTACGCTCGGAGAGCCAAAAGAAATACGAATTAAGCGTAAGGAACTCGCTGAGGATAAGAATGAGCGAGCGAAATAATACAAGTTCCTCGACTCAAAGGACGCTGAGCATCGTGAAGTGATATGGAGGGCCTATGTCACTGCGCGTGAAGCGTCAGAATTCATGCGTGATAACAAGGCCAAAGTCGAATACTATACACGCCAGCGAATAGAGAGGAGAACCAAGCAACCACTTAAGATATTAGAGAGAGTTGAGGAAGGGCCAGAGCGCCTACCCAAGGCACTCGAAGCCCTATGAACTTGAAGATGCGGGTGGCCCTGAAGCTTTTAAGGAAAAGATTGAAATAAGGCTAGCTATGATTGCAAAAGAAATCAGTGAACTTCAATACGATCTGTCATTTTTGACTGCGGAGCGAATGAATAGAAGGGTAGGATCCAAATACACCACGGAACGGAAGCTCGCAGATATAGAGCGTGCTTGGAACGCAAGGAAGCCACTTGAGCAACTTTACTATGAGCAGCAAAAATTGCTTGTCGAGTATTCTCTCGGAAGAAGTATCGACGATACAGGGGCTGATCATGAGGACGAGACGGATACTTCTGAATCAGAAGTAAAACCTGAGGCAGCCAATGGTGCAGAACAGGCATTGCCGGTCTCTACGGATGATGAAGAGAAACTCGCAGCCCTACCGCTGCCGCCTGACGCGCCAGATGAAGATGTCGATCAAGAGGCAGAAGAAGTTCTTGAGGATCTCAAGGGTCTCATGAGAGAGCTTATGGAAAATAGCTCGATGCCTGCGTTCAAAAATACTGAGAACGATAAACGGTTCGATGCGATCATGGATCGTTTCGGCGAGCTTGAAGGCGATGCTGATGATTTTGCAAATTCGCTCGTCGAAGCCGTGTCTGGTTATGTCACGTTCGTCCACCCATCAGACAAGAGGTCTATTTCCGCAGCTCTTTCCCGAAAACTGAGCAGGGTAATCAAGGAAACCAACGGTCAGCTGGACGTGCAGTCGCTCCTAGCGATATTCGACAAGATCACGCAGGAAGCAGTTGGGTACCTGGAGGGAAACGAGGATGAAGATAAGTACGAGGCCCTGTATAGCGATATCCACGTACGGTTCGCCAATCTCGTCAGCCGGCTCTCCTAGGTGAGCTTCAGAGATCCGTAGTATTCTTCATGGATGAAGGGCGGTCCTATAGGTTTTGAGATAGAAGCGCGCGCTGGCAAGGCGCGCGCCGGTACTCTTATGACGCCGCATGGCGTCATACGCACACCTGCGTTCGTGCCGGTGGGCACCAAGGCCAATGTGAAAGGAGTGCTTCCTGAGGCGCTTAAGCGGCTCGGGGCCCAGGTAGTGCTCGCCAACACCTACCATCTGTATCTCCAGCCAGGAGAAGCCATCGTCAAAGGCGCTGGAGGGTTAGGGAAATTCATGGCGTGGGACGGGCCGACCATGACAGATTCCGGAGGGTTCCAGGTGTTCTCCTTAGGCGCTGCCTTTGGTCGTACAATCACGAAGATCGCCAAAGGGGACGAAAACGCGCGCGAGCAAGGCGTTGCCCTCTATGATGAAGACGTCCAGAGCCAGCATGGGCAGCTGGCCATCATCGATGACGAGGGAGTGACCTTCACGTCGCACCATGATGGCACCTTGCATCGTTTTACGCCTGAGCGTTCGGTTGAGATCCAGCAGGCGCTCGGCGCCGATATGTTCTTCGCGTTTGACGAGTGCACCTCGCCCACTGCTGACTATGACTATCAGAAAGATGCTATGCATCGTACTCATCGCTGGGCGGAACGCTCGTTGCGAGCGCACAGACAGAATATCGAAGCGAATCGGACTCAAGGGATCTTCGGAATCGTACAGGGAGGCCGGCACGAGGATTTGCGAAAGGAAAGCGCACGGGAGATTGCGAGCATGGACTTCGATGGGTTTGGTATAGGCGGCTCATTCAGCAAGGAGGATATGGCCGGAGCGCTGCAGGCGGCTATTCCCGAACTTCCAGAAGAGAAACCTCGGCATTTCCTCGGGATCGGGGAGCCGGGCGATATCCTCACTGGCATCGCTGAAGGTTTGGATCTCTTCGATTGCGTAGCGGCGACGAGGATCGGAAGACACGGCTCCATATATACAAAGGGTGGGATCATACACCTTCGAGGGGAGCGCCATCAGAACGATTACTCGGCTCTTGATCCCGAAGGCGTTATTCCAGGGACCGAAGGCTTCTCACGGGCGTATGTATCGCATCTAGTGCGCTCAGGAGAAACCCTCGGGGGAGTCATCGCCTCAACGCACAACCTTGGGTTCATCCTGCGCCTGGTCGACGGCGCGCGCGATGCGCTTCTTCATGGTAGGTTCGGGGAGTATAGGGCAGATTTCATACGCGACTACTATGGCTAACTTCAAACTACACACACCATTCTCGCCTGCGGGAGACCAGCCGGAAGCCATTAAAGGTCTGACGCAAGGTCTCAAAGACGGACTGGCACATCAGACCCTGCTCGGCGCGACCGGCACAGGCAAGACCTTCACGGTGGCTAACATCATCGCGAACTTGGATAAGCCGACGTTGGTCCTAGCGCACAACAAGACCCTGGCAGCTCAGCTAGCCCAGGAATACCGGGAGTTCTTCCCAGAAAACGCAGTGCATTACTTCGTTTCCTACTACGACTACTACCAGCCGGAGGCCTATCTCGCGCATTCCGATACGTATATCGAGAAAGAGGCGCAGATCAATGCGGAGATCGATCGTCTCCGTCATGCGACGGCGCAGTCCTTGCTCACCCGCAAAGATGTCATTGTCGTCGCGTCTGTATCGGCTATCTACGGTCTTGGTTCTCCGGTTCAGTACGCTAAGGCAATTATTAAGCTGAAGGTAGGAGAGGAGGAGAACCGTGCCGCGCTCATCCGCAAGATGGTAGCGGTCTACTTCGAGCGTACGAATGCAGACCTTGAGCCTGGTCAGATTCGCGCGGTAGGGAATGCGGTCGAGATCATGCCGGTTAACGAGCGAGCGATCTATCGAATCACCTTCGATGAATCAGTGGTCGCTAAGATCGAGCATCTTGACCCTATTTCCCGCGCAAAGATCGCAGAGCCGGATTCCCTATTCATCTTCCCTGCTAAACATTTCGTGACGAGCGAAGATGATCGCAACCGAGCGCTCGAGGATATCCGTAGGGAACTTGACGATCAGCTAGCGAAATTCAAGCGTGAGGAGAAAGTGCTCGAGCACGAACGCTTAAAGCGCCGGACGTTGCATGACATCGCCCTTATCCGTGAGCTAGGCTATACCAACGGCATCGAAAACTATTCCCGTCACTTCGATGGACGCGCTGCAGGTCAGCCGCCCCACACGCTGCTTTCCTATTTCCCGCGAAACAAAGATGGCTCTGCTGACTTCCTTACCATCATCGACGAGTCGCATGTGACGGTGCCGCAGATCGGAGGCATGTACGCCGGAGACAAATCCCGCAAGGATAATCTTATTGAATATGGTTTCCGCTTGCCGTCGGCTCTCGATAACCGTCCGCTTCGGTTCGAAGAGTTCGCAGAGCGCGTGGGACAGGTGATCTACACGTCTGCGACCCCGAGTCATTATGAACGGGAGAAGAGCGTGCCGCCGGACGGGAAGATCGTCCAGCAGATCATTCGCCCGACCGGGCTCATTGACCCAGAATTGGTCGTGCGTCCAATCGTCGGGAGCGGAGATTACAAGGGCCAGGTGGCGGACTTCATCGATGAAGCAGAGATCGTCATCAAGCGTGGCGGGCGTGCGATCGCGACGACCCTTACCAAGCAGATGGCTGAAGACCTCGCTGAATTCCTGCGGGAGCGGGGCATCAAGGCTGAATACCTTCATAGCGACGTGAAGACCATCGACCGCATCGAGATTCTGACCGAGTTCAGGCGCGGCAAGTTCGATATCTTGGTCGGAGTTAACCTGCTTCGCGAGGGTCTCGACCTTCCGGAGGTTGAGTTGGTGGGCATCCTGGACGCGGATAAGGAAGGATTCCTCAGGAGCGAGACTTCGCTCATACAGACCATCGGGCGTGCCGCTCGTAACGTGCTCGGCAAGGTGTTTTTGTACGCCGATGTGATGACCGGTTCGATGGATCGCGCGATCGGAGAGACCAATCGCCGACGCGCTATCCAGTTAGCCTACAACGAGAAGCACGGCATCACTCCTGAGACCATCAAGAAGGAGATCCATGACATCGCGGCTTCCATGCGCACCGAGCACCAGAAGACCGTGCATGAGATGTTGGCGCTCGACGCCACCTTGTATAAGGAGGATCCGAAGGCGTTCATCGCTGCTAAGAGGGTCGAGATGGCAGACGCGGTTGAGGCGCTCGATTTCGAGACCGCCGCCATCATCCGCGATGAGATCTATGAACTGGAAGGAAAGGATGATCCCAAGGAGCGAGGAAAGAAGTCCGCGCGCAAGGGAAGGCGGCCTCTTTCAGGCGGGTAACGTACAGGCGCTCCCAGTAGTTTCCATATACACATGCTTCCGCTTCCTCTCTACGAATCACGCCCCATTGGAACCCTTGCCGACAAGGCGGGCAAGTCCTTCACGGTCGTCATGGGTCTTGATCAAGGCCTGGTCGCCCAGCTCAAAGAACGTTCGCTTGACCTAGCCGACACTGATCTGCAAGAGAACAGTTCTGACTACAAGCGCTTCGGTGAAGGGTCATATGAGACGTGGTACGCCAAGCAGCGCACGCCGTTTGCTCTGGTTGATCCAGATATCGGTGCCCTCGCTGCGATCGCATGGATGGGACCGAAGCCTTTTGGCCGCGATTCTGCAAAGCACCTATCACCTGAGGAACAAGGGCAAGATGAGCGAACGCTCAATCTGAACGCGGGGCGCTGGCACACGATCTCGTTCCGCTCGTATCCAGGATACCGAGGTACCGGGTTCATGAAAGCATTTGCCCGCATGACGATAGACGAATATAAGAAATGGTACCCGGACGCGAAGATCTGGACCATCACTGACAAGCGCAATATCGGCAGCGTAAAATTGTCCGAAGCATTCGGACTGGTCGCACAGCCTCAAACTGATCCTTCGTCTGAGCGCCTCGTAATGGCTGAGCCTGACTAAGTATGTCGAGAGTAAAACTCACCGAATACCGGGCCAAGAAACTCTTGCTTGGTGATGCGTACCGAGGGATTTCTCTCGTCTCTGATCAGGTCACTGTGCCTGAGGGCGTCTGGGTAGCAAAAGTAGATCAGGGGGTCAAGAAGCGCATGAAGCAGGGTCTCGTTCGCGTCAAAGTTGGAGCATCGGAGATTGCTCCTGCACTCGCAGAATGGAGAGGCAAGGGGTTCTCTCGGTTCATCGTCGAGCCGTTCTTGCCGCACGAGCCAGCTGAGGAGCAATATCTGTCGCTCGAGCGCGTGCGCGAAGGGATTCGCGTCCTCCATGCGAAGGAAGGCGGCATAGAGATCGAAAAGCATCCGGAGAAGGTGACGACGATGCTCATCGCCGCCAAGGAGGAGGCAAATACGGTCGCTACAGCGATAGGCATACCGGAAGAATTCCTCCGCACTTTGGTTGAGGCTTTCGACTCTCATTATTTTGCATTCCTCGAGATAAACCCCCTTGTCATAAAGGATGGTGTCCCGTATCTGCTTGATGCCGCAGTGTTGATTGATAGCGCAGGCGAATTCTTTGCACGCGGCGCATGGGACGAAGAGGATATCGTTGAAGGGAAGAAGAAGCATGCGACGGAAGAGCGCGTGGCAGCGCTTCAGAAGACCACGCCAGCCTCGTTGAAACTCTCGGTCCTTAATGAGGACGGCTCCTTGTTCTTCCTGTTGTCTGGAGGCGGGGGATCCATCGTCATCGCGGACGAGGCAGCGCTGCTCGGCTTCGGAAGCGAGATAGGCAACTACGGCGAATACAGCGGCGGGCCGACGCGTGAGGAGACCTATCTGTACGCTAAAGAAGTGCTCGGCCTCCTATTAGCCTCAAAGGCGAAGAAAAAGGCGCTCGTCATCGCCGGTGGAGTCGCTAACTTCACTGATGTCGCTAAGACCTTCGCTGGGATACGTGACGCCATCGCAGAAGTCAGCAGCGATCTGCAGAAAGCAGGCGTAAAAGTCTTCGTTCGTCGCGGCGGCCCGAACGAGGCGAAAGGGCTCGGTGATATGAAGATATTTCTCGAGCAGCATGGATTCTTAGGGTCCATGCACGGCTCAAGCGCGGTCATCACGAGCGCTGTCGATGACGCCATCGCTTTTATACGATCATGAGCATTCTTCGCTACATACGAGAGGGGCAGCGCGGCATAGTCGTGGCCGGTAACCATCCCGGGATCGTTCAATCGATCCTCGACTTCGACTATCTCTCGGGGAAGGAAGCGTCGGTGCTCGCTATCGTGACTGGAGGAAGGAAGGCGCAGAAATATTTCTTCGGTGCAAGGGAAGTCCTGATTCCCTGTTATCGAAACTTCACTTCCCTGCCCGTTGAAATTAAACCTAAGGTGAAGTTTCTTTTGAATGCGCAGTCGGGGCGACGAGCCTTCGAGACTACCGTCGCGTTCTTCGAAGCATTCCCAGAGGCGCTCGGAGCGCATCTGTTTGCAGAGAACGTACCGGAAAGCCATGCCACGGAGCTGATCCGCAAGTTCGGATCTTCAAAACTGATCGCTGGCCCATCTGGAGTCGGCATACTGGTGCCGGGGCACTTGAAGTTAGGAGCGATAGGCGGGGTAGACATCCCTCAGATTGAAGCGAGCAGGCTCACGACCCCGGGCTCGGTCGCTGTGGTTGCAACCTCAGGCGGCATGACAAGCGAGCTCATCCGACTTGTAGCTAATGCGGGCAAGCGGCTCTCGTTCTCCTTATGCATCGGCGGAGACCGGTTCCCTATATCTTCGCTCACTGACGTCCTCACGCTCGCGGAACAGGATGAGGCAACCGAGGGCATCGCGTATTTCGGCGAGTTAGGAGGCGTCGATGAATACGAGATCGTGGAGTTGATACGGAGCAAACGGCTCACCAAGCCGGTGGTCGCCTATATCGCAGGCATCGTCGACGAGGCATTCGACGAGCACGTGCAGTTTGGTCATGCCAAAGCCCTGGTCGCGCACCAAGATGAAAGCGCTCGAGCAAAGCGGGAGGCGTTGCGGTCAGTGGGCGTGGTCGCGCCTGACACGTTCCCTCAGTTCCTTGAAGCCTTGGGCGGCCTTCCGGGCAGGGAGTTCAGTGATACTATCAAAGACACAAAGCCGCTTATGGACCGACAAAAAAGCATCCTTTCGACCAGGGAAGTCACGGATCTCTCCGAGGCCCCGACCTTCGTCAAAGACGGGAAATTGACTGACACGCGCGGCGCGTTCGCGACTGCGGCCCTGTCCGCGCTTCTCGGAAAGAAAGTCGGCTCCCCTATCACTCAGGCATTCAGCGAAGCGATATTCACGCTCCTTATCGATCACGGCGGCCATGTCTCAGGCGCAGTGAACACCATGGTGACCGCTCGTGCCGGCAAGGATCTCGTCTCCTCGCTTACGGCCGGACTCCTTACGATCGGTCCGCGCTTCGGAGGAGCCATCAACGAAGCGGCGCGCACCTGGAGAGCGGGCGTTGCTTCGGGACAGAACGCTGCTGACTTCCTGGAATCCGTGACCAAGGGAGGAAAGGTTGTATCAGGCATCGGACACCGGAAGTACCGCGTCGGTATGCCAGACCCGCGCGTAGCGGCCCTCGCATCATTCGCTTCACTCCTGAAGATGCATCCACAATTCGACTTCGCGCTTTTGGTAGAGAAGGTGACGACCGGCAAGAACGGGTCGCTGATATTAAACGTCGACGGAGTGATCGCGGCCCTCATGCTCGACATCCTCATCGAGTGCGAAGGGTACGGCGAGAAGGAGATACAAGGACTCATCGATGCCGAGTTCTTCAACGCGCTCTTCGTCATCCCGCGCTCGGTAGGGTTCATCGCTCATTTCATGGAGCAGAAAGAGAACGACGAGGGATTGTTCCGTCTGCCGGATCATCTTCTGTTCGAGCGCAAGCCTGAATGATCCATGTCGGAGTCGCCTGATACGAGAAGCGCACGGGAAGCCTACCGAGATCCAACACTTGATCCAACCACTTACACCGAGGCGTATGCGCCGGCCGATCTCAAGGAAGTAGATCGCATATCGGTTCACGATAAGGAGCTCAATCGCTGGGTACAGAGGAGAGTCTATGCGGACGCTGACGGCAACCGATATTTTGAGCTCACGCATCATCCCGCGACCCAGCAGCTCGCATCGCGGATGCTGAAGGGCATCGTAAACGTCGCTGATGTTCTCAAGACGCCATCGGGCGATCGATATGTCTCTAAGGAGATGGATATCGAACGGATAGCAGCGTCTCACCCTGATACGGTCTATGCGGACTGGTTCATATTCAATGCGCTTCTTCATGAGGCCTGCACCATGAGATAACTAACCTTAAGACTCCGACACGTGGGGGAAACGTTCGATGGAAGGACTCCAAGGTCTCTCATTTTGATTTCGGGAACGTCTACGGTCGTTTCTACGGCTTTAATGAAGACACGTCCTACGAAACCATGATGCAGAACGCTCTCACCCAAAAATTAAGCACAGATGCCTTGGGAATTATCTTGGAGAAACTCGGCTCCCTCGAGGCTCGCTTCAAGGGCCAGGCCGGCCTGGGCCACCTCAACCGTCTCATCCGATCGACGGGAAAGGATACGCGCGAGCTTATCGACCATAACGGCATTTCGGTCAAAGGAGGCAACGAGCCAAACCTGTTTCGTGCGACCTTCATGGAGCGCGTGCTTGAGACGCGTAAGCGGGTGATGAAGGAAATGGCGCGTCGAAAGGCTACATAGGCCGCTATGATATACTGCTACCCGTACCTGTCCCCCCACGGACAGGGCTTTCCCTAGAATGACACCCAAAAAGAAGGCAGGGCACGAGCAATTCACTGGCGAGGACTGGATCCGCGTCAAAGGCGCGCGTACCCATAACCTGAAGAATGTCTCGGTGGACCTGCCTCGCGGCACTATGACCGTGCTCACGGGCCTTTCCGGCTCTGGAAAGTCCTCTCTCGCGTTCGATACTATTTTTGCTGAAGGTCAGCGCCGGTATGTAGAATCTCTTTCTGCGTATGCGCGCCAGTTCCTCAATCAGATGCAGAAGCCGGATGTCGATGAGATTACCGGTCTTTCACCTGCTATTTCCATAGATCAGAAGAGTCGTTCGAATAACCCGCGTTCGACCGTTGCAACGGTCACAGAGATTTATGACTATCTACGCGTTCTCTATGCTCGTGCCGGCCAGCCATACTGTATCCATCACGATGTGCCGATTGAGAAACTGTCGAAGGAGGAGATGATCGGGCTCATCATGAAGCGAGTCGCAGAGAAGACAGGAACGGCTAACAAAGAAGCAGTGATGGGAGTTTCGCTCGATCGCAGCACGGTGGTCATCTACGCTCCGGTCGTCGTCGGACGTAAGGGAGAGTACTACCAGATGCTCTATGATCTTTTGGGCAAAGGATACGAGAAGGTAGTCATTGATGGAAAAGTTCAATCACTTCGTGAAAAAGCGATTCTCGATCGCAACAAGCGCCATGACATCGATGCGGTCGTGGATACTATTTTCGTGTCAGAATTTTCCAAGAGTTCTGGAGCAGCGCGCGAACGTCTATCTGAAGCGCTCGAGCTGGCTCTTAAGGAAGCGGATGGTCTCGTAAAGATTGGACATGCAGACGGTTCGGTCGAAACACTTTCCGCGAAGTTCATCTGCCCTGAAGACGGCTCCTCATTTCCGGAGGTCGAACCACGATTGTTCTCGTTCAACAGCCCGTACGGTGCGTGTCCGAATTGTAACGGCCTTGGTACCGAATCTCTCTTCTCTTCGGAAATTTGCCCCGTCTGTGAAGGCGAGAGGTTGCGTCCTGAAGCCCTTCGCGTCTATCTGAAGGATAAGAGGGACAAGACCTTGGGAAAGAACGTCGTTGATTTCACTAACTTTTCCATACGTGAGGCAAAAGAATTCATGGATGGTCTCGAGCTCTCCGAGATGCGCATGGAGATCGCAGCTCCTATCATTCGTGAAATCACCAGTCGCCTGGATTTCATGCTTAACGTCGGCCTCGATTACCTGACGCTAAACCGCTCAGCTGCAACGCTTTCTGGCGGCGAAGCGCAGCGCATCCGACTAGCGTCGCAGCTAGGTACCGGACTCGTAGGCGCTCTCTACGTACTTGATGAACCAACCATCGGACTTCACCAGCGCGACAACCATCGCCTCATAGAGACGCTGCTTTCACTCAAAAGACTCGGCAATACGATCCTTGTCGTCGAGCACGACGAGGATACGATCTACGCTTCCGATTACATCGTCGATATTGGTCCCGGCGCAGGCGTCCATGGCGGGACGGTCGTGGCTCACGGATGGCTCGATGACCTTCTCACAGCTCCGAAGAATGACACAGGTTCGGTTACGCTTTCATACTTACGCGGAGAGAAGGAAATCGAAGTGCCAGAAGAGCGTCGTTCAGGCGAAAAGGGGTCCATCAAGGTGCGTGGCGCGACCCTCCACAACCTCAAGAATCAGAACGTTGACGTGCCGCTTGGGAAACTAGTGGCGATTACAGGGGTGTCAGGTTCAGGAAAATCTACCTTCCTCTATGACATTTTGCACAAGAACGTAGCTGGGCAGCTTGCCCGCCGCCAGGCAAAGCCAGTTAATATCGCGTCGATCACGGGTACTGAATACATAGGGCGTACCGTTTTGATTGATCAGTCAGCAATCGGCCGCACGCCGCGGTCCAACCCTGCGACCTACACAGGCGCATGGACGCATATCCGAGATTTGTTTGCAGCCAGCTCAGAGGCGCGTGCACGCGGCTGGAAGCCGGGTCGGTTCTCGTTCAACGTAGCCGGAGGCCGCTGTGAAGCCTGCCAAGGAAACGGCATGATTGCGGTCGAGATGCACTTCCTCCCGACAGTGTATGTGACCTGCGATGTCTGCAACGGCAAGCGATTCATGAAAGAGACTTTGGAGGTTACGTACCGCGGAAAAAATATATTCGAGATTCTCGAGATGACCGTGGAAGAAGCTGAAATCTTCTTCAAGGATATCCCTTCGATCAACGACCGACTCGCAACACTCAATTCAACGGGGCTCGAGTACCTTACGCTCGGGCAGTCTGCGACGACGCTATCAGGAGGCGAGGCCCAGCGCGTGAAGATCGCCTCAGAACTCTACCGTCCAATTACGATGAAGACTTTGTATCTACTTGATGAGCCGACCGTAGGTCTCCACTACGAAGATGTCAGGAAACTCATCGAGATTCTCCAAGAATTGGTACGCCGCGGTAATACGGTCGTCGTGATTGAGCACAACCTTGATCTCATCAAGTGTGCGGATCATGTCATCGATTTCGGTCCAGAAGGAGGCGCAGGAGGCGGCAAGGTGGTTGCCAAGGGCACACCTGAAGAAGTGGCGGACACTGAAGGGTCGCATACCGGGACGTACTTGGAGAAAGCGCTCCGTAAGCGCCCGAAGAAGAAATAGCGATGGAACGGATCACGCTAAAGACCTTAGATCTTCCTGACCTCCCTGGCGTTTACTTGTTCACACTCGGCCGCGGCCGCTCTAAGAAGATTTTATACGTAGGGAAGGCAAGTTCGCTTCGCGACCGCGTGCGATCGTACTTTGATGACGACTTGATCGCTACTCGAGGCCCCAGGCTCGTGGATGTGGTTACCCGAGCGGACACTGTTTCGTTCGAAGTCACTCCGACCGTCCTTGAGGCTTTGGTGCGAGAAGCCGCGCTTATCCGGGAGCATCGACCCAACGGCAATTCAATGGGGAAGGATGATAAGACATTTTTGTATGCCGTCATTACGGACGAAGAGATACCGCGCGTGCTTGCGATACGCGGGAAGGACATCGATTTCAAACGCATGCGCCTTATCGCCAATGAGCAGAAATTGACGGCGACGCATGGTCCGTTTACTTCAGGGTACCAACTTCGGGAAGCACTCCGATTAATCCGGCGCATCTTCCCTTTCTACGATACCGAACGCCCGGTAGGCCAAGGAAACAAGCATGTACAGGGGAAGGTGGAGTTCAACAGACAAATTGGGCATTACCCTCGCAACATGGATCGAAAGCAATACCTGCGTTCCATCAAAAATGTCTCCTTATTCCTATCGGGTCGCGTGAAAACATTGCGAGCGACCTTGGAGAAGGAAATGCGGCAAGCAGCAAAGCAGGAGCGTTTCGAAGACGCGGCTACGGCTCGCGGACAGCTGTTCGCGCTTGATCACGTGCAGGACGTCTCTCTGATCCGTGAAGACCGGGATCAGGAAGTCGAGGGGCCACGCATCGAGGCGTATGACACTGCACATATCTCTGGCAAGGACGCTATCGGTGTCATGACGGTCATCGAAAACGGTATTCCGGTCAAGAAGGACTATCGCACCTTCCGCATCCGCGGATACGGCGGCAAATCGCTCAACGACGACATCGCGTCCTTGAAGGAGATCCTCAATCGCAGGCTCGGACATCCTGAGTGGAAGATGCCAAAGGCCATCGTGATAGATGGCGGGAAAACTCATAAGAAGGCAGCTGAGGACGTTCTTAAAGAAGCGGGAGTGGGTATCCCAGTCGTTGCAGTAGTAAAAGACGAGAAGCACCGACCTCGCGAAGTCTTAGGATCCTTGCGTGGCGGCATATCGGATGCTGATGCGGTCCTCGCCAACTCCGAGGCGCACCGCTTTGCGCTTGCTCGGCATAGGTGGGCCCGCAGGAAATCGATGCGGGGGAAACTTTAGCTGCCGCGCTGCGTTATACTTCTCGTATGCACGGCACAGTCGTTGGAGTATTACGGGGAGGAGCGTCATCGGAGCACGAGATCTCTTTGCAGTCCGGTCACGCGATCCTGACCCATCTTCCTAAAGGGCGTTTTACCGCACGAGATATCTATATAGACCGACAAGGCGTTTGGCATGATCGCGGACGTCCGACGACGCCTGACCGCGTATTACCGACCTTAGACGTCGTCATCGCTCCTTTGCACGGCAGGCACGGGGAGAACGGTCAGGTACAGCGCCTTTTGGAGCAGTTCGGCGTCCCGTATGTAGGAGCCGACTCATTCAATTCCTACCTGGCTATGCACAAAGTGCTCGCCAAAGAGAAAGCCAAGGAGATGGGGCTTTTGACCGCGCGCTATTCATACGTTGAGCGTGGGATGGATGTCGATGCAATTGCCGCTGAGGTAAATCGCACTTTCTCTCAGCCGGTCGTGGTAAAGCCGGTCGACGCAGGTTCATCAGTAGGCGTGTCTATGGTCCATGGCTACGTGCCTATCCGCGAAGCAGTCGAAGCCATGCTGCTTGACCCGGAGATAGGTGGCGTATTGATCGAGGAACGGATACAGGGCAAGGAGGCAACTGTCGGCGTCATCGAAGGCATGAGAGGTGAAGAGTATTACGTACTTCCTCCAACCGAAATCGTGCCACCGGGTTCAGACTTCTTCTCTTATGAATCAAAATATTCAGGAAAATCTGAAGAAATCTGCCCGGGACGCTTTTCGAAAGCGGAATCCAAAGAACTCATGCGAGCAGCACAGCTGATCCACAAGGCGCTTGGCCAACGCCACTACTCGCGGTCTGACTTCATCGTGACCAAGCGTGGTATCTATTATCTAGAGACCAACAGCGCCGCAGCAGTGGGTATGACCTCAGAATCTCTGATGCCTAAGGCGCTTGAGGCTGTAGGCGTGAAGTTCGCTGATTTCCTTGCCCACATCGCAGATATGGCCTTACACAAAAAACCTCTATGAAAGACCTTACTCAGATGAAGTGCGTTGCCTGTGAAGGCGGCGTCACTAAGCTAACCGAAGGGGATGCGCGCGCATTCCTTACTCATACGCCTTCGTGGACGCTTGCGGAGGACTTCGGGTCTATCCGCCGCGAGTTTACATTTAAAGACTTCAAGGAGGCTCTCGCGTTCACTAACAAGGTAGGAGAGATAGCAGAATCCGAGGGCCATCACCCGGATCTCACTCTTGGCTGGGGAAAGGTGGGCATTACTCTTACGACCCATGCGATAGGCGGTCTTTCAGAGAATGACTTCATTGTTGCAGCGAAGGTGGACGTGCTATAGTGCTGCCCACGGGCCGTTAGCTCAGTTGGTAGAGCACCTCATTTGCAATGAGGGGGTCGCAGGTTCGAATCCTGTACGGTCCACCCGATGACATTTCTAACGCTGTACTTGATCAGCATCCCGGTGTTCATCATCGGTGATCTGCTCTGGCTTGGCGTGATCGCAAAGGACTTTTACTTCTCCAGGATCGGAGATCTTTTGCTTACCCCTCCTAACTGGTATGCAGCGGTTGCTTTCTATGCGCTTTTCTTGCTTGGCCTTACGTTTTTCGTAATACACCCAGGCGTCACCGCAGGATCGCTGACAAAGGTACTGCTTACGGGAGCCTTCTTCGGGCTTATCGCTTACGCGACCTATGACCTTACTAGTCTCGCAACACTGAAGAACTGGTCGCTTACCCTTACGTTGGTAGACATGGCGTGGGGAGCATTCCTCTGTGCAGCAGTCAGCGGTGTAACCTACAGCCTCTATACACTGTTTTCCTAGAGGTATACTCTTTCGAATTATCATATGACGACGGTACGCGCGCTCACGTTCGATACTAAGGAAGACGGCTGGGAGACCTCCAAGGGCTTTACGATGCGCGAGGTGCCGACGCCGACGCTAGATGAGGAAAAGAATAAGGAGGATGCGACCTCAGTCATCATCAAGGTCAGATACGCTGGACTCTGCGGCTCGGACCGAGGCATGTGGTATCGCAACGCATTTAAGGACATGATCCATGATTCTCTGAAGAAGCAGGGAAAGACGACGCGTATCTTCGGGCACGAATTCGTCGGCGAGATAGTGGAGGCGGGCTCTATGGTGGGTACCCTCTACTCTGGCTCGGACCGGAAGATCGGAGTTGGAAGTCTGGTCTCTGGAGATTCGCATGTCACCTGCGGGAACTGCTACCAGTGCCGCTTGGGTGAGGCGCATGTCTGCGTGAATGATTCCATCCTTGGCATCAGCATCGACGGCATCTTCGCCGAATACGTGAAAGTCCCTGCTAAGAACCTCTGGCCAATCGATGAGACGAAGGTGCGGCCAGAGATCGCCGCAATCTTCGATCCGTTTGGTAATGCAGTGCATGCCTGTATGAAGGCAGACTATCGAGGCAAGTCAGTCGCTATCCTCGGTTGTGGGCCTATCGGGCTCTTTTCTATACTGCTCGCTCGCAACTTCGGCGCATCAAGCGTCATCGCAGTCGACATCAATCCGGCTAACCTGCAGATGGCCAAGGAACTAGGAGCGCACGAGGTCATCCAGATCGAAAAGAAGCAGAAAGCCAACGAATGGCAGCATGACCCGGAGGTAGTAGCCCGAGTGATGGAACTTACGGGCGGCGTAGGCGTCGACATCGCTATGGAGATGGCAGGGCCGTTTTCTTCGGTTAATAACTCAATCGAAGTCACACGCAGAGGAGGCGATGTGATCCTCTTTGGCATCAAGGACGGAGATGCAGTGATTCCTAAGTTCTCGCGATTCATCGTTCGCGGCCTCACCATCCACAACGTCATCGGACGAGAGATATTCGCGACCTGGCAGACGACCGAGCGTGTGCTCGCAGACAAGAGCAATGGCATCCAGGACAAGATTTGGGATATCATCCTGAAGAAAGGTAAGGGCACAGTCGTATCCTTTGCCGACTATGACAAGGATGCATTTGAGAAGGCGCTCAACGAGCACCCTAAGATGATGTTCAAGATTCACGGATAATCTATGTACCGAGACTTAAAGCCCATTCTCGAGAAAGAATTGCAGGGTATCCGCGAAGCGGGAATCTGGAAGAACGAACGTATCATCGAATCTCCGCAGGGCCGAGAGATCACCGTTGCCGGCAAGAAATTGCTTAACTTCTGCTCGAACAATTACTTAGGGCTGTCTGGAACCGAAGGCGTTCGCAAGGCCGCAGACGCGGCTCTTGAGAAATGGGGCTTCGGTCTGGCGTCGGTCCGGTTCATCTGCGGTACGCAGACCATCCACAAGGACCTGGAAGCAGCGACGGCCACATTCATGGGTACGGAAGATGCCGTCCTCTATTCTTCCTGCTTCATGGCCAACGTAGGCCTCTTTCAGACCTTCTTCGGTCCTGAGGATGCAATCATCTCTGATGCGCTCAACCATGCCTCCATCATCGACGCTGTCCGCCTTACGAAGGCTGAACGCCACGTTTTCTTGCACATGGACATGCAAGACCTCGAAGAGAAGCTGAAACTGACCGAAGGAAAGCGCCTGAAGGTCATCGCGACCGACGGAGTGTTCTCAATGGATGGACACGTTGCTCCGCTGAAAGAAATATGCGATCTGGCGGATAAATACGGAGCATTGGTGATGGTAGATGACGCGCATAGCACTGGAGTGCTTGGAAAGACCGGACGCGGCACGATAGAGCACGCAGGCGTAGAAGGCCGCGTGGATTTCGTCACGTCGACCTACGGCAAAGCGCTCGGCGGCGCAGGTGGTGCATTCACGGCTACCTATAAGGAAGTAGCCGACTTCCTTCGCCAGCGCTCTCGTACGTATCTTTTCTCCAATGCGCTTGATTCGGGTATCGCCGGCGCTTCTCTGTATGCTCTCAAGCAGGTAGACGAGCATCCAGAACTCTGTGAACGCCTCTGGAGCAACGTTCGTCTTTTCCGTGAGGAGATGAAGCGCGTGGGATTCTCTGTCTCTGATGCAGAGCACCCGATTACGCCAATCTTTCTCCCAGAGGATCGCCTTGCCGCAGAGATGGCCAAAGATCTCGACGTCGAAGGTATCTATGTCGTCGGGTTCTCGTATCCGGTCGTTCCGCAAGGAAAGGCCCGCATCCGCGTACAGGTCTCTGCTGCGCATACGGAAGAAGACATACGCAAAGCAGTAGCTGCCTTCGAGAAGGTAGGCAAGAAGTTCGGAGCACTGAAGCCATGAGACCCGAGCATTTTGATGTTTTAGGGATTCTTACGTTCACTTACATCTTAGGCTTCGCACTTTGGGCATTCCTTACCGAGGTCGCGGTCCCGCACTGGACGCTCGCGCTCCTTGCCTTCATCGGTATCATCGGACTCCTTATCGATTGCTCGATGGTATTCCAGTACGTTCTCAAGAAGAAGAAATAAAATGCGCGTCTGGGACGTATCGCCGCATATCTTGTGCCGCCAGCACCTGCTCGGCGAGCATCGTGAACTCCATGGGCTTTGGAACATCTTGACCAAGCACAAAGGAGTTGGAGGGTACTCACGGCACCCAGAAACACTGCGGTGGGTAGGAAAGACCAAAGCGCTTTACGGGAGACATGAGGCTCTCGTCAAAGAGATGGCGCGAAGAGGGTACAACCACAGGACGCCGCTTGATAAGCGGCTGGCGAAGGGAAGCGCGATACAAAGAGCCTACATAGACAGTCCTTCTGCACAGAGAGTACTGCTGAAGAAAAAGCCCTGCGACTGCCCTGTATAACAAAAAACCCGCCACGAGGGCGGGTTTCCTGAACAGAAAGCGATTGCTTAGCTGATGTGTGCTGAGACGAGCTTCGTCATCTCGAACATGGTGACCTCGGCCTTTCCGCCGAAGATAGCCTTGAGCTTGTCATCCGCGAGGATGTTGCGCTTGTTCGAAGGGTTCTGGAGGTCGTTCTTCTTGATGTACTCCCAGATCTTCTTGGTGACCTCAGAGCGGGCCATAGGACCTGCACCGACAACTGCCTCCAGTTCAGGAGAGAGTTTCATTGGCTTAGATAGTGCTGCGTTAGGCATGTTTGGTCTGTTTTTATGGATTATCGGTATAGCATCCATGGATACGCTCCATACGTCAAGGGCGGCTACTGCGTGTTCATACCATGGCACGCATGAGTAGCGGGTGAATATATGACCCTGGTGGGCGATACAGGATTCGAACCTGTGACCTTTCGCGTGTGAGGCGAACGCTCTAACCAACTGAGCTAATCGCCCGGAAAGGCACGATACCAAAGGGCAAGAGGTAATGCTACGCTACGAGGATGATTCCGCGACCTACCAGCAAGAACCCCATCCCTGCGCACGCTACGAAGGTCTTTTCAGGCGTCCTTTTTGACGTCTATCAGTGGCAGCAGGAGATGTTCGACGGCTCTGTCGAGACCTTTGAGAAACTGAGGCGCCTCGATACAGCCTCTGTCGTGCCTATTCTTGAGAATGGGAACATTCTCGTTATAACGGATGAGCAGCCAGGGAGCGCTCCAGCCCCCACTTTCCCTGGAGGACGGCTTGATCTGGGCGAAGACCCGGAAGCGGGAATCCTCAGGGAACTCATGGAAGAGACCGGGTATGCGCCTGCTTCCGTAACCCTCTGGTCTTCAGAGCAGCCCATCACGAAGATCGACTGGGCGTGGTACTCGTTCATCGCTCGAGGCTGCAAGAAGGTGGCTGAGCCGCATCTGGATGCAGGCGAGAAGATTACCGTGCGTGAAGTCACTTTTGATGAGCTCCTCGAGCTGGTTGATACGCCAGAATTCCAGTGCCAGAACATGCGTCCTGATTTTGTACGCGCTAAATATGATGCTGAAGCCCGAAAGAAGCTGGAAAAACTCTTGTTCGGGTAAGGAACGATATATACTACTTGGAACCCATTGTTATGAAGATCCGAACAAAGCCAATGCTTATTGAACGCGCAACTTCCTGGATAGGATCGCTCGCGTCTTTGGTGCTCCATACGATTGTATTTTTGAGCGCGTTCGCGCTCGGCGCTCTGCACTTCGCTTCCTGGGAGATTGTGCTCCTGGTGCTGACGACCGTGGTTTCTCTTGAGGCTATCTATCTGGCTATCTTCATCCAGATGACGGTCAACCGGAACACGGAGTCTCTGCGTGAGGTGGAGGAAGACATCGACGAGATTCAGGAAGACGTCGAGGAGCTCGGCGAAGACGTGGATGAGATTCAGGGCGATATCGAGGAAATGAGCGAAGAGGAGAAGACGGCCGCGAAGGATAAGAAAGAGGCGGCATCGCTCGAGCAGCTGACCGCAGACGTCCGCCGCGTTTTGGAGGACCTTGAGGCGCTCAAGAAAAAACAGTAGAGTTAAATAAAGGGCCATTAGCTCATCTGGTAGAGCGCATCCATGGCATGGATGAGGTGACCGGTTCAAGTCCGGTATGGTCCACATGGAAGACCCGCAAGGGAAGGCAGTTCGCTATTTCGCTGCAGCAGTCAGCGAGACCGGCGTACCCAGCGTGTCTCTAGCGACTACGTCGTTGGACTACGCTCCAACCCTCCCTGAGGGCTATGCACAGATTCGCCAGCTGCAGGCCGGTACCTGCGCGAGCGAATTCTTTTACTTCGGCCGACGTTCTCCTGACCTTCCTTCACGCTTCGAGGCCGATCTGGCGGATGCACGTAAGCAGGAGTACTACCTTTCACGTAACCGTGAGGCCGGCATCGCCGAATCAGAAGAATCGCTCTCTCGGTTCAAAGAATTGATGCTTCTTTCGATGTTCCATGAAGGATTCTGCCGGATCGAGGAATCCAACCCGCGCACGAATGCGCCAACGGTGCCCATCCTACAGTTCGTGCCAGAGCGTGACAGCACGCAGGTCAGGTTCGTTAAGCGCATCGTGCCTCTGACGCTTGAAGAGAATCTCGAGGTCGGTCGGCTGGCTGTGCGCAACCCTGCGTACGTCTGCGATGCTCATTCAAGCGCGGGCAATCTGAATCCAATTACCGGCTGGCCATACCAGTGCGACCGAAGCACGGATAACCACCATGCGGCAAAAGGCACCGTCGGTCACACTGAATTCATTGGAACGGCAGTTTCAGGACCTATTCGCGTCCCGCTCCATGCGCTTACGCCAGTGCCCCAACGCTTGCAGTCTTTCATCGAGGAAGATCTTCGCGCGCGCGGGCGATTGCTTACGCTCATCGAACCACTCGGCTGCGTGTTCGATGCCTTCGGGACTATGCTCCATGTCGGAGAAATTCCATCATCCGTCCTTATCTTCGGGGATGGCTCGAGCGCCCTCAACACGGTTGCGTTCCTGCGGGTCCATTCTCCCGAGGCGAAGATTAAGGAACTCTTTGAGGACGTTTTGAAGGCGCATGAGCTCGGTGTCGTATACGGAGACCGATGGCCAGATAACATCCTCATCGATCCGAATCTCGGCGTGGTGCATATCGACTTCGACCTGAAGCTGGGAGAATTCGGAAAGGAGCTGGAACTCGCGCAGCTGATCCTCTATACGATCGCACTTGGTACTGACGGGAACGGCGGGACCGAATCCCGTTTCCTCGAAATACTTCCCGGCCTCATTTCAAAGGCACACGTGCCGTACGAAACGGATAAGGTGCTCCACTATCTCTTTACCAAGATCCGCATGGCACCTCACTACGACCATCTTCTTCCGGTTGCGGAGTCCCTAGCGAAGCGTCTCGGCTGGTCCTCATAAGCCGGAATTTTTCCACACCCTGGCCCTCTTAGAGGTCTCTTGCTAGTATGACCCTATAGCCCAACTCCCGGGTCATTTTTGTACACATGGCAACCGAACACGTAACCGAACAGGCGGTAGAGCACGCGGCTGAAGCCGTGCATGAGAGCGGTATTCACGTCGTGCTCAAGGCTGAGGAGCTGTTCTCCATCTCCGGCTTCCCGGTGACCAACTCGCTTTTGATGACCTGGATTGTGATCGGGCTTTTGATTCTCTTTGCGATTCTGTTCCGTCGCCAGATCTCGATGATCCCGGGGAAATTGCAGGCAGGCGTCGAGATGCTGTTCGAGGGGGTACTGAACTACATGGCCGAGACGCTTGAGAGCGAGAAACTGGCGCGTAAGTTCTTCCCGCTCATCATGACCATCTTCCTCTTCCTGCTGGTGGCTAACGAGCTCGCGTTCCTTCCTGGGATAGGATCCATTCTCTTTAATGACGTGCCGTTCTTGCGTGCACCATCGGCCGACCTGAACCTGACCCTCGCGCTTGCGGCCATCGCGTTCTTTACGATCGAGATCACCGGCGTCGTCGCCCTCGGCTTCTTCAAGTACGCCGGAAAATATGTTAATTTCAGGTCACCGGTTGATTTCGTCGTGGGCATCATTGAGCTTCTTTCGAACGTCGGCCGGCTCATCTCCTTCTCCTTCAGGTTGTTCGGTAACATCTTCGCTGGAGAGGTGATGATCGCGGTCGCGATGTTCTTCGTAGCGTACTTGCTGCCGGTCCCGCTGATGGCCTTCGAGGTCTTCGTCGGCTTTATCCAGGCAGTGGTATTTTCGATGTTGACCTTGTTCTTCATCAAGCTGGCGATCATGGAACCGCACGGGGAAGAGGCGCATTAGCCATTTCTCGGTGCGGCTCCGGGATGGAGCATTTACAAAGATAATTACAGAATAATGGAAACGGAATCTGCAAAGTTGATCGCTATGGCACTCGCGGCAGGCCTCGGCGTGCTCGGCCCGGGCATCGGCATCGGCCTTATCGGTGGCAAGGCTATGGAGGCAATCGGACGTAACCCTGAGGCATCGAGCAAGGTGGTCTCGAACATGATTCTCGCAATCGTGTTCGCTGAAGCACTCGGTATTCTCGCGCTCGTGGTTTCGTTCATCATCCGCTTCGTCGCGTAAGGACGACTGAGCGACTCATCACATGGACTCTCTTCTCGACGCATTCGGCATAGATTGGAAACTGCTCATCGCCCAGGCGGTGAACTTCGGCGTGCTGTTCCTAGCACTCTGGTTCCTACTCTATAAGCCGGTCATGAAGACCCTTGATGAGCGCGCTCGGAAGATAGCGCAGGGAGTTGAGGATGCGGAGCGCGCAACCGAGAAATTGGCTGGTGCAGACCAGGAAGCGGCCAAGGTGGTCGCAACGGCAGAAGCATCAGCGACGGAAGCACTGGCGTCCGCTCGCGAAGCGGCAGCGACTGAGCGCGCTCGGCTCGTCAAAGAGGCAGAGGCGCGAGCAGAAAGCATCTCAAAGGATGCTGAAGCACGCTCCAAGGAGGCGGCAGCGAAGATGCTTCGCGATTCTGAAAAAGAGATCGCTCGGCTTTCGGTGCTCGCTGCAGCGAAGGTGATCAGCAGCAAATAACATGGAGAACCTGTACGCAACCGCCATTCAGCGCCTCCTCTCTTCAGGAATGAAAGAGGATGCGGTCGTGCAGAACCTTGTGGGTCATTTGAAAGAGCGCGGCAGGCTGAAACTGCTTCCAGCGATCCTTGCGTCGCTTAAGACGCTCGCCGCACGCAGTGTCACCTTGGGGGCAAGCGTCGAGGTAGCGAGTAAGGAAGACGGGAAAGCAGCGCTCGAGGCAGCGAAAGCACTCGGGATCGAAGCAACCGAGGCAGTCGTCAATCCCATCCTCCTTTCCGGATGGAGGGCTCGCAGTCAGGGAACCCTGATTGATCGCTCCGGTAAGCGGGCTCTCACGGATATGTACCATTCGATCGTGAAGGCGTAAGAACTATTTACTAATCGTTACAAGCACCATGGATAGCATCATCAAGAAGATCGAGAAGGAGATCAAGGACTTCGCCCCAACCAAGGGAGCGGAGGAGACGGGCATCGTCCGAGCGACCGGCGACGGTATCGCAGAGATCGATGGCCTGGACCGTGCGGTCATGACCGAGATGGTCCTGTTCGATCCGACCTTCGACCGTTCTCTTGAGGATGCGCTCAAGGATGCGGATCCGGTCTACGGTCTCATTCTGAACCTTGAGGAAGACGGCGTTCGTGCCGCGATTCTCGGTGATGCTTCTCGCGTATACGAAGGTATGCTCGTGCGTCGTGTTGGTCGCCTCCTCTCCATCCCAGTAGGCGACTCACTCATCGGGCGAGTCGTGAATCCGCTCGGCGAACCTGTCGACGGCAAAGGCCCGACGGGCGCTACCAAGTTCACCCCTATCGAGCGCGAAGCCTACGGCGTCATCGACCGCGCTCCGGTGAACGTCCCGCTGCACACCGGTATCAAGGCGATTGACGCTATGGTGCCAATCGGCCGCGGACAGCGCGAACTTATCATCGGTGACCGTGGCGTTGGAAAGACGACCGTGGCTATCGACGCGATCCTCAACCAGAAATCAGAGGACCCAAAGACCCGCCCTATCTGTATTTACGTAGCAATCGGCCAAAAGGAATCCAAGACCGCAAAGATCGTCGCGCAGCTGGCAGAGGCAGGCGCGATGGACTACACCATCGTCGTCACTTCTCCTGCGTCATCTCCTGCAGCGCTCCAGTTCCTCGCTCCTTTTGCAGGAGCCGCAATCGGCGAGCATTTCATGGAGGCAGGCAAGGATGCGCTCGTCATCTACGACGACCTTTCAAAGCAGGCAGTCGCGTACCGCCAATTGTCCCTCCTCCTTCGACGTCCACCAGGCCGTGAAGCGTATCCGGGAGACATCTTCTACCTGCACTCCCGTCTTCTCGAGCGCGCAGCGAAGCTTTCAAAGGAAAAGGGAGGAGGATCGCTTACTGCGCTCCCTATCATCGAGACGCAGGAAGGAGACGTGTCTGCGTACATCCCGACTAACGTGATCTCGATTACGGACGGTCAGATCTTCTTGCTCACCGACCTCTTCAACAAGGGCATGCGCCCTGCAATCGACGTAGGTATCTCGGTCTCTCGCGTGGGCTCTTCTGCGCAGACCAAGGCTATGAAGAAAGTCGCAGGAAAGATCAAGCTTGAACTAGCCCAGTTCCGCGAACTCGAAGCCTTCATGCAGTTCTCCTCTGATCTCGATGAGGGGACCAAGAAGCAGATCGACGCAGGACGCCGCATGACCGAGGTTTTGAAGCAGGCTAACGGCATGCCGCTCGCCTTCGAGATGGAAGCAGCGATCATCTTCGCGGCTACCAACGGCTACTTCGATACGTTTGCTCCGGAAGAGACGAGCGCGATGGAGAAGAAACTCCAGGACTATCTCATCCGTGAGGCCGGCGACGTTCTTGCTTCTATCCGCGAGAAGAAGGAGATCGCTGAGGAGACGGAGAAGCAGTTCCGTTCCGTGCTCGAGGCATTCGTCGCGACGGCGAAATAATACCTACCGTGGCTCTCAAAGATATCAAAGCGAAGATTGGGGCGACCAAGCGCATGCACACCGTGACTCGCGCTATGGAAGCCGTGTCTGCGGTCAAGATGCGAAAGACGCAGGCCACCGCGTTTGCTGGACGCCCGTATGCTCGTGCTGCGTTCTCAATTCTCGCCCGTCTTTCAGGCGCTAGCGATACCAAGCGCCATGCGCTCGCGACCGTCCGCCCCGTCGACAAGGTCGCGATCGTGGTCCTTACGAGCGACAAGGGGTTGGCAGGAGCCCTCAACAGCGGGGTCATTAAAGCAGCAGCGCTTGAGGCGGCTAAGTATCCGAAGGCTTCGGTCTCTATCTACGCGTACGGGAAGAAAGGGCAGGAGTTCTTCTCGCGCCGCGGGTTCGACGTCGTTGCCTCGTTCGAGAATAAACGCGATGACGTGCCGCTCTCGGTGATGGAAGAGCTCTCACGAGATGTGTCGCGCGGGTTCCTTGATACAAAGTATGACAAGGTAGTGGCAATCTACAGCAACTTCAAATCAACCTTCGAGCAGATTCCGACGACGCATACCTTGCTACCGCTGTCTCTCGAGTCTATCGAGGACCTGGTCAAGAGCGTCCGTCCGGTCAAAGGTAAGTGGAGCCAGGAAGTGTCTCTCGTTCCTCCGTCCTCGTACACAGTCGAGTCTTCCGGAGACGAGATCCTCGAGGTGTTGGTGCCACGTTTGGTGGCCGTCTCTCTCTATCACATGCTTCTTGAATCCAAGGCGTCCGAGCACTCCGCTCGTATGGTCGCTATGAAGTCCGCCTCGGACAAGTCGAAAGATGTGGCGCGCGACCTGACCCGAAAATTCAATAAGGTCAGGCAGGCGGCTATCACGCGTGAAGTGTCTGAGATCGTGGGAGGTCGCGAGGCTTTAGCAACTTAGTTATAATCCTTACTCATATGAACACAGGAACCATTACAGAGATCATCGGCCCAGTCGTCGACGTGCACTTTGCAGATTCGCGTCCGGCTATCGGCGAGGCGCTCGTCATCGAGAAAGCTGGCGAGCACGGACGCATCACCCTTGAGGTGGCGTCGCACCTCGGCCTCGACCGCGTGCGCGCTATTTCCATGAACGAGACCGCAGGTCTGGCTCGTGGAGAGAAGGCAGAAGCGACCGGCGCCCCGATCTCCGTTCCTGTGGGAGAAGTCGCGCTTGGACGCCTCTTCAACGTTTTGGGTGAGCCAATCGACGGCAAAGGCCCGATTGATCCGAAGGCCAAGCGCCTTCCGATTCACCGCCAGCCACCATCCTTTGATGAGCAGACGACGAAGGCAGAAGTCTTCGAAACCGGCATCAAGGCAATCGACCTCATGATTCCTTTCTTGAAGGGAGGAAAGGTGGGCCTCTTCGGAGGAGCTGGCGTGGGAAAGACCGTCATCATTCAGGAGTTGATTCGCAACATTGCGACTGAGCACTCCGGCTACTCCGTATTCGCAGGAGTGGGAGAGCGCGTGCGCGAAGGAAACGACCTTTATCACGAGATGGCAGAATCAGGCGTGCTTGATAAGACCGCGCTCGTGTTCGGTCAGATGAACGAGGTGCCAGGAGCCCGCGCTCGCGTTGCGCTCACCGGCCTTACGCAGGCTGAATACTTCCGTGACGAAGGAGGAAAGGACGTCCTCTTCTTCATGGACAACGTGTTCCGTTTCATTCAGGCAGGCTCTGAGGTGTCCTCGCTTCTCGGACGCGTCCCTTCTGCTGTGGGGTACCAGCCTACGCTTGCTGAAGAGATGGGTAAGTTGCAGGAGCGCATCACTTCCACTAAGAAGGGATCCATCACGTCGGTACAGGCAGTGTACGTGCCGGCTGACGACCTTACGGACCCAGCCCCAGCAACGACCTTCGCTCACCTCGACGGTACCGTAACTCTTTCTCGCCAGCTGGCATCGCTCGGTATTTACCCCGCAATCGATCCGCTTGAGTCCTCTTCTTCGGCGCTCACGCCAGGGATCGTTGGACAGGAGCATTACGATGTCGCCAACAAGGTGAAGCAGATTCTGCAGCGCTACAAGGATCTCCAGGACATCATCGCCATTCTCGGTATCGAAGAGTTGTCCGACGAGGACAAGCAGACGGTGTACCGTGCTCGCAAGATCCAGAAGTTCCTCTCGCAGCCGTTCTTCGTCGGCGAGGTATTCACCGGAACTCCTGGTCAGTACGTGTCTCGCGAAGACACCGTGCGCTCCTTCAAGGAGATTGTGGAAGGAAAGCATGACGACAAGCCTGAGGCAGCCTTCTACATGAAGGGAGGCATCGATCAGGTAACCGGCTAATGGCTAAGACGTTCCATCTCACGGTCGCTCGGGTCGGAGAAAACATCTTCGATGGCGAAGCCGTCTCCATCACACTCCCTGGAGTCGATGGCGTGTTCACCGTCCTCGCAGGGCACGAAGCGTTCGTCTCCGAACTGAAGGAAGGAGAGGCGAAGATTGAAGCGGCAACCGGAGAGAAGCATCACGTGCCGATCCATTTTGGAGGAGTCGCTGAGATTTCTGGAGGACAGGCCACGATTCTTCTTTAAGCAATCCACAGGTTGGCTTGCGAAACGAGAAGGAAGTGCCATGCTTAAACTATGAGCGAAGATATTCCATTTCGAAACGCGCCGATCCATCATCCACCGAAGCATTATTACGGGGACATTGTCCGTATATTGTTCGTCGTTGCAGCCGTGATCTTGTTTGCTATGCAGTTTACGGGCATCCGCCTGCCGTTTTCTGCGTTCGGTTCGATCATGATGATTCTCTTCCTGGTCATCGCTGCCGGTCTTACCAATCCAGTGCAGATCTGGATCCATTGGATCAACATCTTCGTCTCAGGTTTTTGCCTCCTTCTCTTTGGAGGCCTCGCCCTTTCTCGTTTTCAGACCCAGGCCGCCCTTTTCCCGGACGGCGTTTTGATTGGGTTTCTGGCTATCATGTTCCTCATTGCGCTCTACTGCTCCACTAAGACGCTGCGTGGCATCATGATGCGCGACGCGCCAGAGATAAAGTAATTCACGCCTCGCAAGAGGCGATTTATGTTAGAATCCGTGGATGAGTATCCAAGGATTTTTACTTCGCCAGGTAGCGAAGGCCAAAATGAAGGATTTGCCTGAGGCGCAGCGTGAGCAGATGCTCATGTTTCTCGAGAAGGACCCTGAACTGATGAAGAAGATAGGCGAAGAGATCGACCGGCGAGTAAAGAAGGGAGGCGAGAACCAGATGAAAGCCTCGATGGAGGTCATGAAGAAATACCGGACAGAGTTAGCTACGCTGATGCAGAAATAACATGCTGCCACTCGCCGCTGAGGTCCTCCAGATGATCCATACGCTTGGTGCTGCGCTTGGAGCTGCGGGGGTCACCTTCGCAGAGCTCTACTACACTCGAGCCGTGGTCGATGGAAAGATCGATACCTGCGAGAAGACGCACATCCATCGCACGCTCTGGGCGCTCCAGTGGGGTGTCTGCACGGTCGTGCTTTCAGGCATCGCTCTTATCGTCGTCGAGTACTACATCCCCGACGTCTCACAAATCGTGCTCACGGCTCCGTTTTGGATGACGCACACGCTCACGGTGGTCGTCATCACGCTAGGCTTCCTCATCTCCCGCAGCCTCATCCCGTGGTGGTTTGGTTCTGCAGCGGCATTCTCCGCATGGTGGATGATGCTCGCGATCGACGGCTGGAGGGATATGCCGCTGAACTATCTCTCGCTTGTGATCGCGTACGTACTTTTGACGGTCGGAGTCATAGCCGTGTTCCATTACGTCCGTTCCGTCCTTATCGAACGAGAAGAACGCTCACGGTCATGAGCAAGCGCATACTCGTTCTCCTTGGGCATCCAGATACGGATAGCCTCTCCGGCCACTTCGCTACCGTGTATGAGAATGCGGCAAAAGCAGCCGGTCACGAAGTGCGCAGGGCCAACATCGGCGATCTTTCCTTCGATCCCATACTCCATAAGGGATATAAGGTCATCCAAGAACTCGAACCGGACTTGAAGAAACTTCAAGAGGATATGAAGTGGGCGGAACATCTCTTCCTCATATATCCGATATGGTGGCTCTCGGCCCCGGCACTCCTTAAAGGACTCATCGATCGCACATGGCTTCCAGGATTCGCGTTCCGCTATCACAAGAACAAGGCTGGGAAGCGGCAGATGGGCTGGGATCAGCTTCTGAAGGGACGCAGTGCGCGCTTGGTCGTTCTCTTGCAGAGCATTCCATTTCTAGAATACGTAGCGTTCGGTGATTATATGAACGAGATAGCGCACGGCACGCTCGCGTTCTCAGGCTTCAAGGTCTCAACGACCAAGATCGGCGACAGCGAGAAACTGACCCCTCGCGAGTTAGCGCGGTGGGAACAGAAGACGGCACGTCTCGGAGCAGCCGCAAAATAATATGCAAGTAGCGACGAGTCATCATCACAAGAGGAAGCTTCGCGAGCAGGGGATTGATCCCGTACGCACTCCGCTTGCAAGGTTCATCGATGTGGCAATCTACCCAATCGGTGTTGCGAGCCTTCTTATGGCATTGCCGCAAGCGTATGAGGTTTGGGTGCACCAAAACGTGGTTGGCGTCTCTATCTATACCTGGGGGCTTTGGACGGTATTTTCTTTATTCTGGATTACGTATGGGTATGTCCATAAGAACTGGCTCATCTTTTTCATGAACGTCGGGTGGTTCGTGCTGCACGGGTTCATCTCGATCGGGACAGTCATCCATTCGTAGTTTTCCTTTTTCGACTGAGTGCGGTAGTGTTCGACAATGCTGAAAATCGGAATCGTGGGCTTGCCGAACGTGGGGAAATCCACGCTTTTTAATGCGCTCACCAAGGCCTCGGTGCCCGCGGAGAACTACCCATTCTGCACCATCGACCCGTCCGTAGGCGTCGTAGGCGTTCCGGATGCTCGTCTCGACCAGCTGGCGGCATTCTCCAAGAGCGAAAAGACTCTTCCGGCTGCCATCGAGTTCGTCGATATCGCCGGCTTGGTCAAAGGGGCTTCTGAAGGCGAAGGACTCGGTAACCAGTTCCTCTCCCATATCCGCGAAGTCGATGCCATCCTCCAGATGGTGCGGTTCTTCGATGATCCTGATGTCACCCACGTGCACGGCGAGATCGATCCAGTCCGTGATATCGAGGTCATCAATCTGGAGCTGGTGCTTGCGGACCGCGACGGTGTCGCCAAGCGACGTGAAAAACTGATTCGTGACATACGCGCTGGCCTCAAGGAAGCAGTCGCTGAAGATGCGGCGCTGGCTCGCATCGAGCAGGCGCTCGAGATGGGGGCTCTTGCTCGTACCGCAGCCCTGACTGAAGAGGAGCAGAAGCTGGTGAAGCACTTGAACCTGCTTACGCTCAAGCCGATCCTCTATGCGTTCAATGGCAAGGCGGGCGGCCATAACCTTTCTGAAATCGGGGACGGTCGCGCTGACAAAGCCTATGAGCTGGTCAAATCGCTCGGAGGGAACTTCGTGCATGTTGATGCTCGCACCGAGCATGAGCTAAACGATGTCGCTGCAGGAGACAAGGATATGTTCCGTCAGGAACTGGGCGTGCAGATTGATGGTCTCGTCGACCTCATCCGAGGAGCCTACGTCACTTTAGGACTCATTACGTTCTTTACGACTGGTCCGAAAGAGACGCGTGCATGGACTGTCCAAGAGGGAGCGACCGCCCCGGAAGCCGGTGCCGCCATCCACAACGATTTCAAGGATAAGTTCATCCGAGCTGAAACCGTAGCTTGGGATACTTTGCTTTCTGACGGTTCGTGGAGCGCTGCACGCGACAAAGGTGACATCAGGACCGAAGGGAAGACGTATGTGGTTAAGGATGGGGATGTGATGGTCTTCCTCCATAGCTAGCCCCGTCCCCTGGTATACTTCTTGGATATGAAGAACCAGAACTGGTCCCTTATCGTCGCGCTATCGATTCCCCTGCTCATGATCGTGCTTATCGCGGGAAGCATTTATATACCCCCGATGTTCGCGCCGAAGCCCGCATATGACTTCGTCTATACGACTGGAAACATCTACTACTCACCGCAGCCCTATGAGGTATCGGGGCAGCCCTATGAGGTATCGGGCGGGAAGCTAGTCTACCAGCCGCCTTCTGAAGAGGATGTCGCGAAGGGTCGCCAGCCTGACCAGCGATTGTTCTTCCATGACGTGGAGACGAACATGAGCAAAGAGATCACCTATGAAGAAGCGAGTGCCTGGACCTATGACTCCAACGCCATCTCTCCCGATGGATATGAAGTGATTTACGGAAGCAATGGAGGAAGTTTCTTCTTTTTCGGCGGCTACAGCAATGATTACGATACGCGCTATCTCACGGGGCATGGCGCAAGCCATAAGCTAAACCTGAGCCTCGCAGACCGCAACGCATACAACATGCGCGTCCTGGGCTGGATAGTCGACTAATAACCTCATACCTATGTCTACAAAGGAAGAAGCACTCGAATACATACGATCGCTTGGCCAGGAGGGAAGCGTTTCCAGGACCGAGGTGGTCGCCGCCTACGACAGCGGAGCCGGCGTTTCTTCGCCGGTACCCGTCGATGCGCTCCACAAGAAGACCAGCATGGCAGAGCTTCTCTACTACATCGGCGGCGGCATCGTCGTTATCGGCATTGCTATCTTCCTCGGGCAGAACTGGGAGATGCTTTCGTTCCCAACCAAAGTGCTAGCGACACTCGGTTCTGGTGTTGCCGCGTACGTCGTCGGCGTACTCTTCAGCCGGAGGGAAAGCACGGAGAAGGTCGGCGCAGCCTTCCATCTGATCGGGGCTCTCGTGCTCCCAGTCGGCCTCTGGGTCGTCTTCGAGAACTCTGGCCTCAATGATAACGGCTCTGGTATCCAGACCTGGATGTCAGCGATTCTCTTTGTCGTGTACCTAGCCTCCTATGTGCTCATGCGAAAGACGGTGCTTGCGCTCTTCTCAGTCTTGTTCGGTACCTGGCTCTTCTTCTCGGTCACGAGCCTCATGATGGGAGCCAACGCGTACGCGAACGACTTCGAGTTCCTCGAATACCGCGTCTTGGTCGCAGGTATCACCTACATGCTGCTCGGCTACTCATTCTCCAAGTCCTCGCTAGCTCCGCTCAAGGGATTCCTATTCGGATTCGGCATCCTCGGGTTCCTAGGAGCGGCGCTTGTGCTCGGCGGATGGACGCCCAACCAGAACGTCTTCTGGGAACTCATCTTCCCGCTGCTTGCGTTTGGCACCCTATTCCTCGGCGTCCACTTGCGTACGACGTCGTTTTTGACCTTCGGAACGCTTTTCCTTATGGCCTACATCATCAAGATCACCTCCGAATACTTCTCGGATAGTCTTGGTTGGCCGTTGGCGCTCGTCATCGCCGGACTCGGCATGATCGCGGTCGGGTTCCTGTCCTTCAAGCTCCGCAGCAAGTACATGATCCGGGCGTAACTGCGCGATACGGTTCGCTCGCCGCTATAGATATCTCATGCCTAAACCCTCATTCGATCACAAGGAGATAGAGCGCGCGGCCCAGGAGAAATGGGCAGCAGGCATGCTTGAGACGGACCTGAGTGATTCCTCGAAGGAGAAATATTACCTATTGTTCGAGTTCCCGTATCCATCAGGCGACGTACACATCGGGCATTGGTACGCGTACGCACTCACTGATATCTATGCCCGATTCTTGCGAATGAAAGGCAAGAACGTGCTGTTCCCGATAGGCTTTGACGCGTTCGGGCTTCCTGCGGAGAACGCGGCTATGCGCAATGGTGCAGATCCTAAAGAGTGGACGTATCAGAATATGGAGCGGATGCGCACTCAGATCCGCTCCATGGGAACCTCGGTCGATTGGTCCAAGGAGGTCGTCACGTGCGACCCTTCGTACTACAAGTGGACGCAGTGGCTCTTCGCAAAACTCTACGAGCATAATCTTGCCGAGCGAAAGGAGGCGGCAGTGAAGTGGTGCCCTAAGGACGCAACCGTTCTTGCTAACGAACAGGTGGTAGATGGCGCGTGCGAGCGTTGCGGGGCAGAAGTTGAGGAGCGCAGGCTCACTCAGTGGTTCTTCAAGATCACCGAATATGCCGATCGCCTCCTTACCGACCTCGACGGCCTTCCGTGGCGCGAAGACATCAAGGATGCGCAGCGCGCGTGGATAGGAAAGTCAGAAGGAGCGAAACTTCAGTTCCCTGTTAAGGATATTGCTCAGGTCGTTGAGGTATTCACGACGCGGCCGTACACCGTGTTCGGGGCTACCTACGTGGTCCTCGCCCCTGAGCATCCGCTGGTAGAACAGCTCCTTTCATCCGTCTCCAACGCTGCAGACGTATCAGCATACGTCGAAGCAACGAAGAAGAAGACCGAGCGTGAACGATCCGAGAATAAACAGAAGACAGGCGTTGAGTTAAAAGGAGTCGTGGCTATCAACCCCGCGACCAAGGAAGAGATTTCGATACAGGTTGCCGACTATGTCCTTGCTTCCTACGGTACTGGCGCGGTCATGGCAGTGCCAGCGCACGATGAACGTGATTACGCCTACGCTACGAAGTATGACCTGCCGATCGTTCAGGTGATCGAGGCACGAGAAACGCCCTACACCGGCGACGGGGTCCTCTCTAACTCAGGCTCCTTCACCGGTCGGGACAACCGCGAGGCATTCAAGGAGATTGTCGAGCTCGTAGGAGGGGAGATATTCACGAATTACCGTATCCGCGACTGGCTCGTCTCCCGACAGCGGTACTGGGGCTGCCCAATTCCAGTCGTCTACGATCCTGATGGGAAAGCGCACCTGATTCCTGAAGAACATCTTCCGTGGCTCCTGCCCACCGACGTAGACTTCGCTCCGACCGGTAAGGCGCCGCTAGCCTCGTCAAAGGAGCTCCACGAGCGCGTCGAGCGGATATTTGGGAAGGGATGGATGCCTGAGTACGATACGCTCGATACGTTCGTCGATTCGTCTTGGTATTACACCCGGTACCTCGATCCGAAGAGCGACCATCAATTCTCCGACCGCGCCTTGATGGATACCTGGCTTCCTGTTGATCGTTATTCAGGCGGCAGCGAGCATACGACGATGCATCTTCTGTATGCGCGGTTCTTTCATAAGGCGCTCTACGACCTGGCTCTGGTCCCGAGCGCTGAACCTTTCAACGAACGCTTCAACCGCGGCATCATCCTCGGTGCTGACGGCGCGAAGATGTCCAAGTCCAAAGGGAACGTCATCAATCCGGATGAGTTCGTCGGCAAATACGGAGCAGACGCGGTACGCATGTATCTGGCGTTCATCGGTCCCTATAACGAACCAGGACATTATCCTTGGAACCTCGATGGGGTCGAGGCGATGCGGCGCTTCTTGAATCGCGTCTACCAGCTCTCCGAACGGGTGCAAGATGAGCCTGAGCAGTACCTCACGACAGACATCGCTAAAGCGGCGCTCAAGGTAGGCTCTGAGGTAGACCGATTTAAGTTCAATACGGCGATTTCTGCACTCATGGTGCTTCTGAGCGCCCTTGAAAATCAGGCGATTGTTACTCGCAGTTCGTATCTCACGTTCCTCAAGCTTCTGGCTCCATTCGCTCCGCACCTCGCAGAGCATATCGTCGCAGAGATGGGAGAGCAGGAGAGCGTCCACTTGGCTCCCTGGCCGGAATTCGACCAAGGCATCCTCAAGGCAGACACGGTGACGGTAATGGTCCAAGTAAATGGTAAGAAGCGCGGGGAAGTGGTCCTTGCTCCTGAGGCAGGACAGGAAGAAGCGGTCGATAAGGCCGTTCAGATTGCTGCCGTTCTGGCTGCTCTCGGAGGAGACACGCCTACGCGAGTGATATACGTCCCTGGGAAGATCCTGAATTTGGTCGGATAGGGCCTGGGACTTGCGTCTTTCTGACCTTCGTGGTATAAATTAGGACACAAACATGCCTAAGAAAGCGACCTCTCCTAAGAAACCACGAGCAAAAACCGCCTCTAAGGCCTCTTTCTCCTTTGACGCTACTGCGCTCTCAAAGCGCCTCCTTGAGGGCGTCTCCGACCGCGCACGTGAGGTGCTTTCTCTGCGTTTCGGCCTCGGTTCAAAAGCAACCCGCGAAACTCTTGAAGCGATTGGCGAACTGTGGGGTATCACCCGCGAACGTGTCCGTCAGATCGAAGCATCAGGCATCGAAGCAATCCGCTCCTCGAAGACCTTCAAGGAAACTCAGGATTCATTCGACGAGCTCTCCGCCTATGTTGACACCCTGGGGGCTATCGTTCCTGAAGATGCTCTTTTGAGCGAACTGGCAAGCGATGAAAAGAGCCGCAATGCCTTTCGCTTCCTGTTGGTAGTTGGAAGTTCTTTCTTCCGTGAGCGTGAGACCGAACATTTCTATGCTCGATGGCACATCGATCACAAGACGGCAGGCAAGGTGCACCAGGCGCTCACCAAGCTCTATGCATCCCTTTCCGATAGCGAAGTTCTTTCTGAAAGCGAGCTCTTCGAGCGGTTCCTCGATGAGCTCAAAGATGTCAGCACCGCCTACCACAACGAAGAGGTTTTGAAACGCTGGCTCTCGATTTCAAAGACCATCGACAAGAACCCGTTGTCCGAGTGGGGCCGGGCACACGCTCCTGCGATTCGCACGAAAGGCATCCGCGACTACGCGTATCTCGTCATCAAGCGGGCGAACGAGCCAATGCACTTCAAGGACGTAGCCGGCGCTATAACGGAACTTTTCGCTAAGAAGGCGCATATCGCTACGACGCACAACGAGCTCATGAAGGATGAGCGCTTCGTTTTGGTCGGTCGTGGTCTCTATGCGCTTGCGGAGTGGGGCTTTGAGCCTGGTGTCGTACGCGATGTCATCAAGGAGATCCTCAAGAAACGACCACTGACTCGCGATGAGGTGCTTTCCGAAGTAAAGAAGAAGCGTTACGTGAAGGACAATACCATCCTGGTGAATTTGAACGATTCTCGCTACTTCAAGCGTCAGAAGGACGGCACCTACGCTGCGGCGTAAGCAAATCATTCACACTGGCATGCACAGACCGCCATTTGAGGCGGTTTTTCTTGTTATACTTCCTGCATGTCAACGACACACGGAGGAGGTGGTGGAGATTTCAAACTTCCATTTCTCCATTCGATTGAACAGTTCGTCGAGCGAACCAACGAAGGCGCCGGCGTGTACATTCCGGGATGGGGCCTCATGGGCACCTTCGGGATCATGCTCTTCATGTTCTTTGCCTTAGCGCCCAGCCAAACATTCGCTAACTTCAATCTCCTCTTTTTCCTGTCTCCGATCTGGCTCTCCATTCTTCTAGCTCGGTATGCGATCTTTTCGTTCGTGAAATGGCGTCGGGCTACATGGGCGACGGATCACAAATGGGTGCTCCTCGAGATTCGCATCCCGCACGACAACATCAAAACTCCTGCGGCCATGGAGGCCTTCTTTATGGCACTCCACATCGGTCCTGGAGAGGGCACGTGGTTCAAACGAAATGTCTTCGGCCGTACGCGCGACTGGTGGAGTTTCGAGGTAGCCTCAATCGACGGGAAGATAAAGTTCTATGCGTGGACTCGTGAGCGTTTCCGCCGCCCGGTAGAAAGCTTCCTGTACGCCCAGTATCCGAACCTCGAGATCATCGAAGCAGAAGACTATAGCCGCCTCGTGAATCCGAGCCACAAGCCGTGGATGATGTTCGCCTGTGAATACATGCAGCTCAAACCGACGCCTTATCCTATAAAGACCTACGTGCAATACGGGCTTGATCGTCCGAACCTGCCTGCAGAACAGTTTGTCGATCCGTTCGCGCAGATCCTCGAGCTTCTTGGCTCCCTCGGGAAAGACGAGCAATACTGGTTCCAGATCATCTGCCGTGTTTCGAAGAAAGAGCGCTATTACGGCAAGATGAGCTGGAAAGACGAAGGGAAGCAGCTAGTGAGCGCTATTCAGCTGGAGGCGAACAGGCCAGGTCCTGGCGGCGAATGGCTGCGCCCGACGCCGGGACAGGTCGCGCAGATGGAAGCCATCGAGCGCAACGTCGGAAAGCCTGGATACGACGTGGGCATCAGAAGCATCTACTTGGCGAAGGCAGACAAATTCTCAACTGGTATGCAGGCTCACACGGCCAACATCCTGCGCTCGTACAACTCTGAAATCTTCAACGGGTTTGCGACAGCGCCGCTCTGGAGTGAGAAATTTAACGACTATCCTTGGGAAGACATCGGCGGAAGGCGTCAGGCGCGCGAGATGCACGAGGTGGTTGAGATGTATCGCCGTCGTTCGTATTTCCATCCTCCGTATCGCGGTCCGTGGCTCATTATGAGCACTGAAGAACTTGCGACCCTCTTCCACATCCCAACCATACATATTCAGACGCCGGGTCTTGAGCGCAAGCAATCCACATCTGTGCGCGCTCCAACGAATCTCCCTACCTAACTTCGGGCTATGCGCTCCTTCTTTGATTTCTTCTGCGCGGCGTTGGAACTACATTGTGCGCGTATGCGTGCCGTCTACGCCCCGGCTGGGCTCGCTCTCCTTTTCCTTGTTCTTCTGGGCTGGTACCTCCTGTATCTTCCTGCTGACCGATTCCCGGTAGGAGAGGTGATTACCATCGAAGAAGACACTCCACTTGCGGGAGTGGCGGCACTTCTCGAAGAAAAAGGATTCATAGAGTCCGACATCGCCTTCACTGCTTTCATGCGCGTAACGGGACGAGAGAACGCTGTCCAAGCAGGACCCTATGTCTTCAAAAAACCGTATGGCCTTGCGGTTATCGCTGATCGGCTCGCAAGCGGCGACTCAGGCGTACCACTGGTTCGGTTGCGGGTTGAGGAAGGAGCGACAGCCAGGGAGATAGGGGCATTGCTCAAGGATAAGATCGAGAACTTCGATCATGTAACGTTTGACCTTAAGGCGCGCGCTCTTGAGGGGTATCTGTTCCCGGATACCTATCTGATTCTCCCGCAAGAGACTCCCGATGAGATACTGACCCGCTTCTACGAGACTTTCCTGAAACGTATCGAGACGGTGGAGGAGGAGATCATCGCGTTCGATCATCCACTCCGGGATGTGCTGACGATGGCCTCCTTGCTCGAACGAGAAGCCAGGACGCTTGAGGAGAAGCGGCAGATAGCCGGCATCTTGTGGTCCCGTATCGCCCTGGGGATGCCGTTGCAGGTTGATGCAGTCTTCGGGTATATCCAGGACCGACAGACGTATAACCCTTCCTTCGCAGACCTGAAGATTGAATCCCCATACAATACCTATCTGAACAAAGGCCTGCCGCCGGGCCCCATCGCGAACCCAGGCCTCGAATCTATCCTCGCTGCCGTGACGCCCTATGAGACTGAGTATCTCTACTATTTGACGGGTCAAGACGGCGTCATGCGGTATGCAAGGACCTTCGAGGAGCACAAGGAGAATCGGGCGCGTTACTTGGACTAGGGTTCGAGTCCTAGTCTGCTAGTGATATACTTTATTGTATGAAAAATAGAAAATTCGTTGCTTTTGTTAAATTTCTTGGTTGGTGGTGCATCTCTTTCGGTGTCCATATAGATATACGAGCACCGCATATTGCTATACATTTCCCCTTTGGGTTTGCGACTATCGGATGGGATTATTTCGATCCTAACGACGACAGGGAGTGGAAAGATGGGTTATGGGGTATTGGATAGATAGAGAAGCGTTCCAACATCTTCCCCGACAGGCCTCCACAGCCCTATAGATATAGGGTATACTTAGGCTTAACAATAGCCAGAGACGAAATGGCCTACCGCATCACCGTAGAATCCGTCGCCGAGAAAGCGCGCGCCGGAAGCATACAGGCAATGCTCAGCGAGCGGTTCCCGCGAGCGCACGTCTCCGGCGTTTCGGTCACCAACTCCTACGCGATCGATAAGGTCCTTTCCGCCACTGAGCAGGAGAAGGTTCGCAGGGCACTTACGAACCCAGTCATAGAGACGAGCTCATTTTCAAAGGTAATAGCACCCGAGAAGTTTGCCGTCGCTCTCGAAATCGGCTTCCTTCCTGGAGTGACCGACAACGTGGGTAATACGGTGCGACAGATGGTGGAAGATGCCACCGGAAAGAAATTCAAAGGGAGCGAGGCAGTGTATTCCTCGCTCTTCGTGTTCCTAAGCGGGAAGGTGACAGAGGCAGAGGCGGCACAGATGGCGCTCGAGCTCCATAATCCTTTGATCGAAGAGGCGATTGTCACCCCGTTTTGGGAGTGGAAGCGCGGACGCATACCGATTCGTATCCCGCGCGTACACCTGGCCGGCTCAACCCAAGTTGACTCTGTCGATCTCCATCTGAATGATGAGGAGCTAGCGAAGGTCGGCAAGGAGGGAATCGAGAACGCAGACGGCTCTCGAAGAGGCCCGCTCGCCCTGTCTGTCCACGAGCTGGTCGCTATACGTGAGTACTTCGATTCGATAGGCCGTTTGCCAACTGATATAGAACTTGAGGCACTTGCCCAGACCTGGTCAGAACACTGCCAGCATACGATTTTCAATGATCCTCTTGATGACATCGAGGAAGGTATCTATCGCCGGTATATAAAAGGAGCCACGCAGGCGATCCGCAAAGCCAAGGGCAAGAAAGATTTCTGCGTCTCCGTTTTCAAGGATAACTCGGGCGGCATCGTCTTCAATGATACGTACGTGGTCACGCATAAGGTGGAGACCCACAACTCGCCGTCTGCGCTTGACCCCTATGGCGGGGCTATGACGGGTATCGTCGGGGTGAATCGGGATACCTTAGGGTTTGGGCTCGGTGCTAAGCCTATCGCTAACATCTATGGCTTTTGCATAGGGAACCCTACTGACACGCGCCCTCTGTATCGCGACTCCGAACTCAAGGAACGTCTCTTGCCCCCGCGCCGCATACTTGAAGGTGTCGTCCGAGGCATCAATGGCGGAGGTAACCAGAGCGGTATCCCGACGCCGCTCGGATTCGTGTACACCGACGATAGTTATCGCGGAAAGCCGCTGGTATTCGCCGGTACGGTCGGCCTCATCCCACGCAAACAAGGCAAGCGAGACCTTGCAAAGAAGCAAGCGAAGGCGGGGGACCTCATCGTGATGATCGGAGGACGTGTCGGCCTCGACGGCATACATGGTGCGACTTTCTCTTCTGAGGCGCTCCGATCAGGAAGCCCAGCGACGGCGGTACAGATCGGCGACCCGATCACCCAGAAACGCTTCTCGGATGCCGTCATCCGCGAAGCACGCGATCTGGCTCTCTACGACAGCATCACTGACAACGGCGCCGGGGGTCTCTCCTCGAGCGTCGGTGAGATGGCAAAGGAATCCGGAGGCTGTGACGTGGACCTTGCTCTGGTCCCGCTCAAGTACCCAGGACTCGCTCCGTGGCAGATTTGGATCTCTGAATCCCAAGAACGCATGACGCTCGCAGTACCGAAGAAGAGCTGGAAGAAACTCAAGAGCATATTTGATAAGCATGGCGTGGAAGCGACACGCATCGGCGAATTCACGAAATCTGGTTCTTGTGTCGTTCGGTATGGCGCGAAGAAGATACTCGACGTCGAGCTCGCCTTCCTCCACGATGGCCGTCCGAAGAAGCGCCTTGAGAGCGCTGCTGGCATTGTCTCGACTTCTCCACTTCCAGCAGTGAAGGAAGAATACGCGAAGACGCTGCTCGCCCTCCTTTCGCGCCCGAATATTGGAAGCTATGAGTTCATCTCATCCCAGTACGATCATGAAGTGCAAGGAACATCGGTCACTAAACCGCTCCAAGGTCCTGGCCGCATCAACGCAGACGCAGGAGTGCTCAAGCCGTTGCCTAATGATGATCGAGGCATCGTCCTTTCGCACGGCTACGCTCCTACCTATAGCGAGATCGATACCTATGCGATGGCCGCAGCGGCAATCGATACTGCCGTCCGCAATGCCGTCTGTGCCGGAGCGCCACTGGACCATCTCGCCATCCTCGATAACTTCTGCTGGTCTTCCTCCAACGACCCTGCGCGGCTCTGGCAATTGAAGGAAGCGGCCCGCGCGTGCTACGAGACGGCCATCGCCTACGGGACGCCGTACATTTCCGGAAAGGACAGCATGTTCAACGACTTCCGCGGGTTTGATGCCAAAGGCAAGGCGCTTCACATCGCCGCGCTCCCTACGCTCTTGGTCTCAGCAATCGGCGTGATGAAAGATGTTCGCAAGGCAGTGACGATGGACCTTAACGCAGTCGGAGACACCGTCTACTTGATCGGCGAAACAGCGGAGGAGTTCGGTGGAAGCGAGTATGCTCGCCTGCACGGTCTTGAAACCGGACTGGTCCCCGAGACTGATGCGGTCAGAAACCTGAAAGCATATAAGGCCATAGCGCAGACCATCGATGCTCGCCTGGTATCAAGCGCGCTTGGTCTTTCTCGAGGCGGGCTTGCCGTTGCCGCTGCTAAAATGGTCATGGCCGGCCATCGCGGCATGGATCTCGCTTTGCCGAAGGGGGATGCTCGGACGCTTCTGTTCTCTGAGAGCCAGGGCCGCGTCCTTCTGACGGTTCCTAAGGTAAAGACTAAGAAGTTCGAGGCACTGCTCAAGGGGGTGAAGGTGACGAAACTTGGGACCGTGACTGAGAAGCGCGATCTTTCTATCCGGAGCACTAAGAACGTCAAGATTGCGCTTCCGGATCTGCTCAAGGCGTACCGGAAGCCGTTTAAGAAATTCGAGGTATGAAAACCAAACCACGCGTACTCATATTCTCTGGCTACGGCCTTAACTGCGAAGAGGAGGCGAAGATAGCCTTCGAGGAAGCAGGAGGCATTGCTGATATCGTGCACTTGGAGGACATCATTGCGTCACCATCGATGCTGAAGAAATATCAGATTGCTGTATTTCCTGGCGGCTTCTCGTACGGAGATGACGCTGGGAGCGGCAAGGCATACGGAAAGCGCGTCGCCCATCACCTCAAGAAGGAACTGGATGAATTCTTGAAGCGCGACACTCTCATGGCAGGCATCTGCAACGGGTTCCAGATCATCACAAGCGCAGGAATCCTTCCCGGCGCGCTTATTGCCAATGATTCCGCTCGTTTCTCGTGCCGCTGGATAGATATGGAAGTAGTCGGGGAATCACCATGGCTCAAAGGCATCACGACCCTTTCCGTTCCCATCGGACACGGAGAAGGGAAGTATTACGATTCCGAAAAGAAGCTCGATGCACTTGAGAAGAGTGGACGGATCGCTCTCAAGTACACGAAGGGCAAGATGAGTAAGTGCTTCGATTTGCCAGCGAACCCGAACGGCTCATTGAGGGACATTGCCGGCATCACCGGCTACGATGGCCGAGTGATAGGTCTCATGCCCCATCCGGAACGCGGATCCTTCTTCACGCAGCAGCCGCATTGGACCTCCCTCCGTGAAAGGTACGAACGGGAGGGCAAGAAGATGCCCAAGTATGCGGAAGGTATAGAGGTGTTCCGGAATGCGATTAAGTACTTCTCCTAGTATGGATTTGATCAGAATTATCGGCGATTCAAGGAGAGAAATCCTTACAAACTTTGATGGTATATTCAGGGGTATAGAAATGACATACATGCTATGAACACACAAGTTGGCATCCTTATGGGCTCAGATTCGGACCTGCCGGTAATGCAGGAGGCGGCTAAGACGCTGAAGGAATTCGGCATAGGCTATGAAGTACATACACTCTCTGCCCACCGGACACCAGGCGCGGTTGTTTCGTACGTGGAGAAGAGTGAGGCAGACGGCTACCGAGCGTTCATCTGCGCAGCAGGAGGCGCAGCACACCTAGCTGGCGTCGTAGCAGCACACACCGCACTTCCGGTTATCGGCGTCCCGATCATGAACAAGACGACCGGCGGCATCGATGCTCTGTATTCCACGGTCCAGATGCCTCCAGGTATCCCCGTCGCGACCGTCGCCATCAACGGCGCAAAGAATGCTGCTATTCTCGCAGCACAGATCATCGGCTCAGCTGACGCTGACATGCGGGGGAAGGTTCGTGCGTATAAGCAGAAAATGGCGGCTGACATCAGCGCGAAGGATATGGAACTGCAGGAAAAGGGAGTTGATGCGTATCTGAAAGACAAAGGACTCATATGAGCGAGCAGAGCGCGAACGCTAAGGCCGGAGTCGACTACACGGTGATGGAGCCGTTCAAGCAGGCGATGATCGCTGCCGGCAAGCGTACGCTCTCGTTCCCCAACAAGCGCGACGTCTATATCAATCAGGAGGTCCTCCATGCCCATGGAGGCGTCTACGAATACCGCGGCAATAAGTCGCATATGTGGTGCAACACGCAGGAAGGGCTCGGGAACAAGAACTGGATCGCTGAGTGGATGTACCAGAACGAGGGGACAGGAAAGACCTATTACGATTCGATCGCCAAGGATGTGGTCCTGATGGCTGCCAATGACGTCATCGCTCAGGGCGCGATGCCGGTCGTGTTCACTGATGAGGTAGCCGTCGGGGATGCTTCTTGGTTCGGGGATGAGAAGCGTGCAAACGATCTCGGCCGCGGATTCGTAGAGATTTGTGAGGAGATTGGCGCAGCGCTTCCTGCAGGAGAGTCTCCAGCCTTGCGCTACCTCATGAAGCCAGAGCCACCGGTCAAGAGTGCACCATCGCTTTCTGGCTGCGTCACTGGCATCATCGCTCCGAAAGAGAACATAATCACGGGAGACGCGCTGGCCGCAGGCGATCACATCATCGGCGCGACCTCGTCAGGGCTACATGCAAACGGTATCTCTGTCGTCATCCAGAAGGCGATGGAACTTCCCGATGCCTTCCTGACGAAACTTCCAAATGGGAATACGCTTGGAGCGGAAGCGCTCATCCCGACGCGCTCATACGTAGCGCTCATCGAGACCTTGCTTGTTAACGGCGTGAAGCCGCACGCTGTGCTACCAGGAACGGGAGACGGCGTGGGTAAACTTGCCTACGACAAGCGCCCGTTCACGTACCGTGTGCACTCTTGGGTCACGGTCCCGCCGCTGTTCCAGTACTTCCGAGATGAGATCGGCCTCTCGTTGAAGGACTGTCTGAAGACCTTCAACTGGGGTATCGGGTATTATCTGTTCGTGGGCGCAGACCAGGTAGCGGAAACGCTCCGCCTGGGAAAAGAAGCGGGGTACGAGCTGCACGACCTAGGCGTCGTCGAGAACGGCACGCGTGAAGTGGTTTTTGAACCGGAAAGCATCACTTTAGCCCCACCTGGGGAGTAAGTTAAAATATGAACATGACGCAACGAGGAACACTACTCAACGAAGGAAAGACGAAGAAGATTTTTGAGGTCGCGGGTGATCCTGAGCACGCGATAATCGAATACAAGAACGCCATCACCGCGTTTGATGATCCGTCGTTCACTAAAGAATTCGCTACGAAAGCGAAATATTCCAATACGATCACGAGCCGGGTCTTCGAGCTGTTAAACGCCGCAGGTGTCCCCACCTCTTACGTTAAGCAGCTAAGCGACACCGAATTCCTCGCAAAGAGCTGTGAGATGATTCCGCTTGAGGTCGTTATCAGGCGATATGCTGTCGGCAGCTATCTCAAGCGTCACCCGGAATTTGGGGTTCTCGAAGGACAGCCGCCTCACCGCTTCGACCCGCCTGTCGTTGAATTCTTCCTCAAGACTACTCAAGGTGGTCTCAAGGATGCGTCAGGGGACGTCATCGTCGAGAACCTCGATGCACAGAAAGGAGAGGAGGATCCCTTCATCGATAACCCCCATGCCACACAATGGCGCTTGGTTCACCCGAAGAAACAGGATTCTGATCCTGAATCAGATCTCGGACGCGTCATAGACAGCAGCCGCGTACTCGGGACTGCCACCATCGCTGAGATGGAGTCAGCCATCATGAGGACGCTCGAGGTGCTGGAAGGCTTCTTTGAAAAGCATGATTTCAAGCTGGTGGACATGAAAATTGAATACGGCCTCACCAAGGATGGGACGGTCGTCATCAGCGACGTCATCGATAACGACAGCTGGAGGCTCAGGGACCAGAACTGGAACGACGTCAGCAAGCAGTCTTTCCGAGACGGAGAAGAGATGTCGACGATCGAAGACAAGTACGCGCTGGTCGCTGCCCTAATGGAGACCGCTAAGGTATCCTAGAGATATGAACTCCTCTCTTACCGCAATCAGCCCGCTAGACGGTCGCTACAGCGCAACTGTCTCCCGACTGGCGAAGACGGTGAGCGAGTACGGTCTCATCAGGTACCGTGTGCTGGTCGAGTGTGAATATCTCAAAGCGCTCGCTAAGGAAAGCGCGCTCGGGCTCACTCTTTCTCCCGAAGAAATTGCACTTATCGGCAAGATCGCGGACGTATCCGAAGAAGACGCGGCGATCGTAAAGAAGATCGAAGTAGAGGGCCATGACGGAGTCCTCGCGACCCGGCATGACGTGAAGGCGGTCGAGTATTTCATCAAAGGGAAGCTCAAAGGCACCTCGCTCGAACAGAAAGGGGAATGGGTGCACTTCGGACTTACCTCTGAAGATGTCAATAACATTTCCTACGCCCTTATGCTGCGTGATGCGAGCAAGGAGGTGGGCGTCTCGCTTGAAGCGATTGTCACCGCGCTTGAAGCCCTTGCAGTGCAACACGCGGGGCTCTCCATGCTTGCACGCACGCACGGCCAGTCAGCGACCCCAACAACCTTCGGCAAAGAGATGCGCATATTCGTCGGGCGCCTCAAGCGCGAACAAGCTAAGGCAGAGTCATTCGAACTTCTCGCCAAGCTTAACGGCGCAACCGGTAACTACAACGCGCTTGCAGTCGCGTTTCCGTCAGTCGATTGGGCTTCGTTTTCCCAGAGGTTCATCGAATCGTTCAACGTAGATGGAGGCGCGCGTATCGCTTTCAACCCGTATACCGGGCAGATCGAGCCGCACGATTCGTATGCGGAACTGTTCCAGCTCTATTCCCGTATCAATACGATTCTCATAGATTTCGACCAGGATATCTGGCGCTACATAAGCGACGGATGGATCAAGCAGACTCCGAAGGCAGGCGAGGTGGGCTCGTCGACCATGCCGCATAAGGTCAACCCGATCGATTTCGAGAACAGCGAAGGGAACTTAGGCCTTGCTAACGCTCTCTTCGGCTTCTTCGCTTCGAAGCTTCCGATTTCCCGCCTACAGCGTGACCTCTCCGACTCCACGGTCCAGCGCAATTTCGGCGCTGCGTTCGCACACGCGCTCATGGGCTATGAGTCCATCCTCAAGGGCCTCTCTCGAGTAGAGCCTGATGCGGCGAAAATGGCGGGAGCGCTTGATGCGCATCCGGAAGTGTTAGCAGAAGCGATCCAAACCATCCTGCGGCGCGAAGGTGAGATAGGTGCGTACGAGAAATTGAAAGAGCTCACTCGGGGAGCATCCCTTTCGATCGACGATATTTGCACCTTCGTATGGGCCCTACCGCTTCCGGAGAAAGTGCGTGAGGAACTCGTTGCATTGTCTCCGAGCGCCTACGTAGGCTACGCAGAGAGACTCGCGAAAGGAGCATAAGCCAGGGTATAGTCCTTGCATGCAAGGCAAGAAAGTATTCGTCGGCCTCTCAGGAGGCGTTGATTCTGCCGTGACGGCAGCCCTCCTCAAGGAACAAGGAGCAGAAGTCACAGGCGTATTCATCAAGGGCTGGTACCCCGCTGGGCTTCCGTGCACATGGGCAGAAGATCGGCGTGACGCTATGCGGGTGGCAGCAAGGCTCCGCATCCCGTTTGTGACCCTCGACGCGTCTAAGGAGTACAAACAGAGCGTATTGGATTATCTCCTCAGCGAATACAAAGCGGGGCGAACGCCAAACCCTGATGTCATGTGCAATCGGGACGTGAAGTTCGGCGCCTTCTATTCGTTTGCCCGCGCACAGGGAGCCGATATGATCGCGACCGGGCATTATGCGCAGGTCAAAGACGGCCGGTTCTACCGCGGCAGCGACCCTTCCAAAGATCAGAGTTACTTCCTCTGGGCTATCTCGCAGGAGGCGCTCGCCCATACGCTCTTTCCGCTTGGCGAACAGAAGAAGGAGAAGACCAGAGCGATGGCAACAAGGATGCAATTGCCTGTCGCAGAGAAAAAGGATAGTCAGGGCATCTGTTTTCTGGGAAGCATGTCCGTCGAGGAGTTCTTGCGGTCTGAATTCGGTTCTGAGGCTGGTCGAGCGGTAGATGAGAAAGGAACTATCGTCGGGCGACACGAAGGAGCAATACTCCATACGCTCGGTGAACGCGTCGCGCTAACTAGCGCCGCCTCGGGCCCTTGGTATGTAACGCGAAAGGACATCAAAGAGAATCTGCTGGTCGTCTCAAAAGAGCGTCTTGTTCCTCCTGACTCCGGACCGATCCGCATGACAAGCATTAACTGGTTCTCGGGGCAGGCTCCGGAGGGAGCCGTCGAAGCGCAGTACCGTTATCATGGCCCGATTGTGCACGGGACATTCGATCAGGCACGCGATGTGTTCTTGCCCACAGATTCACTGACCGAGCCGCTGGCTGCAGGCCAATCATTGGTGATATTCCGAGGTGCCGAGTGTTTGGGGGGTGGTATTATTGGCTGAACATGCGAGTCGTATTGCTCTCCCTATTGTCCCTCATCGTGCTCATCGGTACCGCTTCGCTCGCGCTCCATATCGAAGCGTCTATCTCCAAAGATGAATACATAAAACCCGAAGCACCCCTTGCGACTTTAGAGACTGAATTCGAGGAAGGGATACTTTCGTACACAGGAGCACTCAAGACACCAACGGCGTGTGCCATGGTCGTTGCAGCCCCAGCCGTAGAGGGAAATACGGTCCGCATCGACGTGACCGTAACCGAGGACAAGGAACTCTGCCTCATGCGCCCGACCATAAAGGAATTTACGGGTGAAATCGAAGCAGAAGAGAAAGTAACCGCATCGCTCTTCATTAACGGCGCCAAAGCGCTTATCGTCGATACGCTATGACGGACATCCTCAAAGCAGATGGAACCGTAGAGCCATTTGATGGCTCTAAACTCGAAGCCTCGCTGAGGCGCGTCGGAGCAGGCGAGCATACTGCCCGAAGGATCCGACAGACCATCCAGGATTCCGTCGCTCCCGGCTCTTCGACGGATGAGATTTATCGTCGCGCCATAACCATGCTCAAGACCGAGGCTAGGCCTGCGGCTGCTCGCTACAGTCTGCGTCGCGCGCTCTTCGAGCTAGGTCCGACCGGACATCCGTTTGAAGACTTCGTCGCTGAGATATTCAGGACCGAAGGATGGGAAGTCGAGTGGCGCAAGATGATTCCAGGCAAGTGCGTTATGCATGAGGTGGATGTATACGCGACGCGCGGAGAGGAACACCTGGCCGCAGAGCTCAAGTACCACAATGATCCAGGCTATAAGACGGACGTGAAGACGGCGCTTTACGTGAAGGCCCGCTTCGACGATATCTGGCATTGTGATCCGAAAGTGGGCAAATGCCCGATCGATCGCGGATATTTGATTACGAATACCAAATTCACGAGCCAGGCCATCCAATACGCCAAGTGTTCAGGCATCGAGCTCCTCGGCTGGAGTTACCCCGTGGAAGGGAACCTCTACGACCGTATCCTAGCGGCAGGCATCTATCCTGTGACAGCGCTCATGACCCTTAAGAAATCAGAGAAGAAACTGCTTATCGACCGAGGCATCATCACCTGCTCTGCCCTACGGGAGTCCCGAGACGTGCTGCGCGCGATGGCTATCCCTCCTGAACGTATTGGCACAATCGTCGCGGAAGTGAATGCGCTCTGCTCTCCTGTATAATGCCTCTATATGGCATTCTCTAAATGGAAAGCACCTACGTTCGATCCTGCATCGACAGACCCGTTCAAGATTAGCCGGACCAAGCTCGATATGTTCACCGAATGTCCTCGGTGTTCGTATCTCGATCTTCGCTTAGGCGTGAAGCGCCCATCCGGCCCGTCTTTCACTCTCAACAACGCTGTCGACGAGCTCATGAAGCGCGAATTCGATATCCACAGGGCAGACGGCACCACCCATCCCTTGCTAAAAACCTACGGACTTGATGCGATTCCGCTCGCAGACAAGCGGATGGACGAATGGCGAGATGCGCTGAAGCGCGGCATCGGCATCCTCCATGAGCCTTCGAACCTGTTCCTGCGCGGCGGCATCGACGACGTGTGGGTGACTCCTGCAGGCGAGCTGCTCATCGTCGACTACAAAGCAACGGCCAAGACGAAGGGGCCTTCGACTGAAGACGATCTCTATCCTTCGTATAAGAAGCAGATGGAGATCTACCAGTGGCTCTTCCGTCAGAACGGCCACAAGGTCTCTCCAACCGGCTATTTCGTGTACGTGAACGGCAAGGCTGATGCCAAGGCATTCGACGGCAAGCTGGAATTCGACCTCTGCTTGATCCCCTACACCGGAGATGATTCGTGGGTCTCAGGAGCGCTCGTCGACATGAAGGCCATGCTCGTAAGCGATGAGATCCCGTCGGTAGGTACGTGTTTCGGCGGCGGTCCTTGCGATTTCTGCACGTATCGTGAAGCGGCAGGGAAGATACTCCTCAAGATCCATAGCGCAAAGAAGAAAAAGAAGTGATTTGGTATACTGAGCATATGAAACTTTCCTTCGCTGACAGGGTCCGCACCATCGTCCGAGGCATCAGGAAAGGTCAGACCATGACGTACGGGCAGGTGGCCGCGGTCGCAGGGCAACCGGGAGCAGCTCGATCCGTCGGCACGGTCATGAAGAATAATTATGACGATTCGGTACCATGCCATCGCGTCGTCCGCGCTGATGGGAAGATAGGGGACTACAACCGCGGAGGAGAAGCGCGGAAGCGTGCACTGTTGCAGGAAGAGGGCGCCCTATAGTCTATGTCTGGCGCTGAAATACTTCGAATGCACACGCCTCCAGAGAGGCGGCCTTGGACTAAGGAGGGAGCGCTTGAACTCGAACGAAAAGGCTGGAAATCAATAACAGGTGTCCATGCTTTTTGGTCCAATAAAGTTTCCGTGAACCCTAATGATGTTAGCAAGGCAATCAACGCTGCTACGCTTCCAAATACAGAGGTAATAATTCTGGAACGGACCAACATGGCTTCTTCTGTACTCTATTCCTATCGCTCTCAACTTCTAATAGCCGATGCCTTGCTGCCTCTGCTCCAGGGAGCCCAAAAGAAAAAGAAATTCGACGCTGCGGTGGCTCTTATACAAGAGCGGCTCAAGGAGTCCGGAAGCTAGGGCCTATGGACGTGGCCATCGAGCCGTCGTGGAAAAAGAAACTCGAAGGAGAGTTTGAGAAGCCCTACTTCTCGACACTCCGCGCATTCGTACGAGAAGCGTACACCACTACGACGACCTATCCGGCTCCTACGGATGTATTCCGTGCGTTTGATTTATGCCCTTTTGATTCAGTAAAGGTTGTTATCCTCGGGCAGGATCCGTATCATGGCCCTAAGCAAGCCATAGGCCTTTCCTTTGCTGTCTCAAAAGGGGTGAGGAACCCTCCATCACTCCAAAACATATTCAAGGAGATAGAGAGCGACTTCGGGCAGCCGTTAGTACACACTGACGGCGACCTTTCCCGTTGGGCGAATCAAGGCGTCTTGCTCCTCAACGCGGTGCTCACCGTCGGGGCGCATAAGGCCGCTTCGCACCAAAGCCGCGGATGGGAGCAGTTCACCGACGCGGTCATCCATACGCTTTCTGAAGAACGCGAGCATCTGGTGTTCATCCTCTGGGGCAATTACGCTCGCTCCAAAGGGGCACACATAGACCGCTCTAAGCATCTCGTCATCGAATCCCCACACCCTTCTCCGTTCTCTGCTTTCGGAGGATTCTTCGGCAGCAAGCCCTTCAGCAAAGCAAACGAATATCTCCTCGCGCACGGTGCGACGCCTATCAATTGGCTTTAACTACCAGATTCGAGCGCGCTGCGAAGAAGTACGGAACAACCAATCGCCTTTCTTGAGGGCGAAGGCTTCGTAGAAATCATCGATGTTGGACACCGGTCCATTGATACGGAACTGCGAAGGCGAGTGCGGGTCGGTGAGGACGGCCATCTTCTCGAATTCAGGGCGTGTATTGTCGCGCTCGAAAAGACAGGCTCCGAGGAAGAAGCGCTGTTCTGGGGTGAAGCCGTCGATATCCTTACGCCCCGTCTTCTTGAGGCGGAGACGATACGCGTCTAATCCGATCGCTAGCCCGCCGAGATCCGCGATGTTCTCGCCGAGGGTGAGTTTACCGCTTACTCTGACGCCGTCTGCCACCGTGTACTGGTCGAACTGCTTCTCGAGCACCTTCGCACGCTTCTCGAATCGCTTGCGGTCTGCTTTGGTCCACCAGCTCTTGAGATTTCCGTGCTCATCGTACTTAGAACCCTGATCATCAAAACCGTGGGTGATTTCATGCCCGATCACCGAGCCGATAGCGCCGTAGTTGATGGCATCGTCAGCAGAGAGGTCGAAGAACGGCGGCTGCAAGATTGCGGCGGGGAACGCGATATCGTTCATGTTAGGAGCGAAATATGCGTTGACGGTCTGCGGATACATGAACCATTCTTCGCGGTCGATCGGCTTCTTCAATTTCTTGATCTCCCGTTTATGCAGGAATTCCGAGGTGCGGAGCAAGTTGCCGGCGAAGTCGTCAGGACGGATAACGAGCCCTGCGTAGGATTTCCACTTATTAGGGTAGCCGATTTTCCGGTTGAGCGCTTTTAGCTTGATGAGCGCTTTCTTCTTGGTAGCGGGGCTCATCCAGTCGAGACCCTTGAGACGTGCACGGTACGCCTCAAACAGATCATCGACCATCGCGTTCATCTTGCGCTTGGCAATCGGGGTGAAATGCTTCTTCACATAGATACGGCCGAGAAGTTCTCCAAGGCAGCCGTTGGTTGCGGCAAGCGACCGGCGCCACAGCGGCTTCATCTTCTTCTGACCGGAGAGCACTGTGCCATAGAACGCAAAGTCTTGCTTCACGAATGCTGGAGAGAGGTAGCTCGCGAAGTCATTGATGAGATGCCACTGGAAATACGTCTTCCAGTCTTCGATCGAGACGGTTGAAAGGAGCGAAGAAACGAACGCGAGGAATTTCGGCTGCATGGCGATGACCGCCCCAGGCTTTCCTGCGCTCAGTCGAGCGAAATAACGTTCCCATCCTATCTGCGGAGCCAGTGCCTCTAGCTGCGAGATGGTCTTCTTGTGATAGACCTTGTCAGCATCCCGCCGGTCCTCCTTGCTCATCCAGGCCTTAGCCAGGCGCGTTTCGATGCTCATGATGGTCGCTGCGGCTCGCTTAGCCTCTTTCGGAGTACGCCCAGCAAGCCTGAACATAGCAACGATATGCGGTACGTAACGGCTGCGTACGCGCACTGATTCCTTGTCGTCCTTCAGATAGTAATCGCGCTCCGGCATGCCGAGCCCGTCTTGGTACAGATGCAGGATGTACTTGGTGCTCTGCTTTGAGTCCTGATCTACGCCAGCACCGAAGATCGCCCCTACACCGAGGCGGTGCAACATGGCCACTACGCGGAGGAGGTCTTCATGGGTACGCATGCCCTGTACCTGCTTGAGGTACGGAGACAGAGGACGGAGCCCGAGCGCTCGACGCTTCTTCAGGTCCATGCCTGAACGGTAGAAATCACGAATCATCTGCTCAGGACTGCCCTTAGGGAGAGAACGTTTGGAGAGTAGGTCCGTGAGGATGGCGTGGAGTTTCTTGTCCGTATCGTAGCGAAGTATATGGAACGCGCCCCAACGGGATTCACTCGGCGGAATCGGGTTGCGCTTGAGCCAGCCACCAGCAGCATAGTGATAGAAATCATCCTGCGGACGGACCTTAGGGTCCATGTCGCTCGTGTCGAACCCCCATCCTTTCGTTCGCCGCTTCATTACGACGATTATAGTATCGAACCAAGCCCCATGCTATCTTTTCACTCATGACGGTCGCTGACGTACGCACACGGTATCTCGAGTTTTTCAAGAAGAGGGGACACGTAATCATCCCCTCGGCTCCTATCGTGCCAGGGAATGACCCGACGACCCTCTTCACCTCTTCCGGCATGCAGCCGCTGCTGCCGTATCTTCTCGGGAAGGACCACCCGGAAGGCAGAAGGGTCGTGAACTCGCAGATGAGTTTCCGTGCAGGCGACATTGAGGAGGTGGGGGACAATCGCCATACGACCTTCTTCGAGATGCTCGGGAACTGGTCCTTGGGAGATTACTTCAAGAAAGAGCAGCTGCCATGGGTCTTCGAGTTCCTGACCTCGAAGGAAGAGGGTCTCGGCCTTGATCCTGAGAAACTGTACGTGACGGTCTTCGCCGGAGACCAGGAAGCAGGGATGAGTACCGATCGCGAATCGGTAGATATATGGAAGGAGCTCTTCTCCTCCATCGGAGTCTCAGCGGAGTTCGTCGAGCTACACACCGAGGAACAGGGGTACCAAGACGGGATGCAGGGGGGGCGTATCTTCTCGTATGGATCCAAGAAGAACTGGTGGAGTCGGGCTGGAGTGCCGGGCAACATGCCGGCCGGAGAACCAGGAGGACCAGACTCCGAGGTATTTTACGACTTCGGCCTTCCGCACGATGCCGCTTGGGGGCCTCACTGCCACCCGAACTGCGATTGCGGGCGCTTCGTTGAGATAGGGAATTCGGTCTTCATGCAGTTCATTAAGAATGAGGACGGGACGTTCTCAGAATTGCCGAAGCAAAACGTCGACTTCGGCGGAGGTCTTGAGCGTCTTGCGTTTGCGGCACTCGACAATCCGGACATCTTCGCTATCGATGTCTTTGCTGCCGCGCGAACAGCGCTTACCGAGCGTTCGGGGAAATCGTATGACGATGAAGGAGTCACCCGTTCCTTCCGTATCATCCTCGACCACATCCGAGCGGCCTCTTTCATGCTCGCAGAAGGCGTCGTTCCTTCTAATACCGAAGCCGGATACGTGCTCCGCCGCCTCATACGCCGGGCTATACGCGAAGCAGATCGTATCGGTATCACAGACCCCGTCCTTTCGGCGGTCGCCGCAGGCTACGGGGATGCATACGCGGATCACTACCCGCACGTGAAGGCGGCCTCTGCGAAGATCAGCGAGGAACTGCAGAAAGAAGAAGAGAAATTCCGTAAAACGCTCGCGCAAGGGCTCCGCGAGTTTGAGAAACTGGTAGGCAAGCGTGAAGTGAGCGCTGACGATGCATTCCTGCTTTTCACGACCTACGGATTCCCCGTCGAAATGACCGAAGAGCTGGCACGCGAACGCGGCATCATGCTCAATATGGAGGCAGTAGCCGCAAAGATGAAAGAGCATCAGGACACCTCGCGTGCAGGAGGTGCCCAGCGCTTCGCTGGCGGCCTTGCAGATCACGGAGAACAGACCGTCCGCTACCATACGACCCATCACATTCTCTTGAAAGCGTTGCAGACCGTGCTCGGGCAGGAAGTGAAGCAGCGGGGAAGCAACATCACTTCAGAGCGCCTGCGCATCGACTTCTCTTCTCCCGGGAAGATGACGGACGAGCAGAAGGCGGAAGTGGAGCGCATCGTCAACGAAGTCATCTATCAGGATCTCCCCGTCACCCGCACCGTGATGCCGCGCGAAGAGGCTGAGACGCTAGGCGCGCAGATGGAATTCGGCGTGAAGTATCCGGATATGGTCTCGGTGTACTCGGTGGGCCCTGCGCATGCGACCGAAGCAGCGCCGGATATCCCGAATGCATTCTCACTTGAATTCTGCGGCGGCCCGCACGTGACCAACACCCGCGAGATTCATGACGGCGGCAAGAAATTCAAGATACAAAAAGAAGAAGCAGTCGCTGCCGGGATACGCAGGATAAAAGCAGTCCTTATATAACGTATACTCTTGGTATGGGCCTATTCGGCAACACCATCAAGACGGTCGCTCTTATCGATATCGGATCCTCGTCGATCGGAGGCGGCTATGCGAGCGTAGGGAAAGACGGCATCCCGCGCTTGCATTACGCTACCCGCGTCCCAATTGAGATACATGAGCGCGGTCTACTCGCCGTCGATATGCTCAAGGCCCTTGAGGTCGTAGGCAAGCGGCTCATCGAGGAAGGCTCTCCGATCCTGCATAAGGCGATAGGGAGCGGGCAAGTGGACCGCGTCCTGGCTTCTGTAGGTTCTCCCTGGCAGGAGACCAAGATACGCACCGAAGTAATCGAAAATGAAAAACCGTTTACGTTCACCAAAGCGTTGCTGCACGAGACCGTCAGGCGCAATGACGGCGTCGAGGAGGGCCGCCTGGCTTCCGGGGAATTGGTGGTTGCCACGCTTCTCAACGGCTACGAAACCCGTAATCCTTTCAACAAGCAGGCGACTCGCGCGGAACTAATCATCCTCTCCTCGACGATTGAAGCGACGGTCGCGGAATCCCTGCGGGACGTCTTTACGCATCTCTACCACACTCGGGATATAGAGATCTCCGCATTCGCCCCCATCTCCTATACCGTGCTCCGCGATCTCTACCCCCACGAGAAAGATTTCTTGGTCGTCCATGTCTCTGGAGAAGCGACCGACCTCGCCCTCGTGAAGCGGGGACTCTTGGTCGACGTCGCTTCGGTGACTTCGGGATTGAACAATCTTACGCGCGCCGGACGCAAGGGTCAGCCCCTTTCGATGACGCCGGAGGGTGACCCTGTTCCAAAGACATCCTCACCTGCAGTCAAAGACGACTCGCAGAAAGCCTGGATCGATGCCCTCTGCCTTTCGCTCCGCGATTTCTCTACACGTCGCGCACTCCCGCGCACGGTCTTCTTGCTCGCTGATGAAGAGGTCCGCGAATATCTTTCCCGCATCCTCGACGACACCATGCTCCACTCGCTCTGGCTTTCCGATGAGCCGCTGACCATGATTCCGTCCTTGCCGCAGCACCTGTCGACTTTCATCACTTGTGACGTTGGATGCGAGAACGATCTATTCCTCTCTATGCTCGCTTTGTCTGTAGGCCGCCAGACCGGTATCGAGACGAGCTAGTCCACACGCTGCTCTGTGGGTGGTCGCTTGTGGTGTACAATTCGTGCATTACCCAACCAACGAGCACTATGCCGAAGACTATCAACGACATCATCCCTCCGTCCCGCCGCCGCCAAATGGAAGCCGAAGCCGGGATGCCGCCTCCACCACCTACGTCATACGACGCTCCTTCCGAATACAGCCGCCCTCGTCGTAAGTTCCCGTGGGGACTCGTGATCGCAGTCGTCGTCATCCTCGTTGTCTCCATCGGTGCCTTGTATGCATTCGCTGGCGCTCGCGTACAAATCACGCCAACCACCGGAGACGCTACCATCACCGGTGATTTCACCGCCACTGCGGCAACGGGAGAACTTCCGTTTGAGATTGCTTCAGTCGACAAGGTTGCAACTCAGAATGTGAAGGCGGAGAGCACCGAGACCGTCAATGATGCGGCACAGGGCACCATCACCGTCTCGAACACGTCAGGCGAAGTGCAGCAGTTTGTGAAAAACACCCGTTTTGAGACCCCTGAGGGCCTTATCTTCAAGGCTCAGGAGCCTATCACCATCCCAGCAGGCGTCGGAGGTGCTCCTGGAACAGCCAAGATAACGGTCTACGCCGAGAGCGGAGGCGATAAGTACAACGTTGACCCTACGACCTTCACTCTCCCAGGACTCGCGGGAAGCGACCTCGGAGCCCAGGTGACCGGCCGCTCCGATGAGGCGATGAGCGGAGGCTTCTCCGGCACCCGCCCTTCGGTCTCTCAGGCGACCCGCGACAAGCAGTACCCAGCACTCGAGACAGCACTCGCGCGCGATCTCGAAGCCGCAATCAGCGAACAGATCCCGGAAGGGTATGTGATGGTTCCTGGTTCAGTCTTCTATTCCTATGTGCCGCAGCCAGATACTTCGAGCGCAGCTGGTTCAGTTGAAGTACGTTTGAAGGGAACCGCATCTGCCGTCATATTCCCGGAAACCGAGCTTGCAGAAGCCATCGCGTACAAATCCCTCGGAGTCTACGGCGGCGAGCCGGTCACCCTTAAGAGCGTCGATGGGCTCGTCCTTACGGCCTCTTCGAGCCCGGCTGGCAACGAGTTCTTCTTCGGGCTCTCAGGGGAGACGACGATCATATGGCTTGTAGATACAGAGCGGATTGCCGGGGCAGTAGCAGGTAAGAAGCGCGATGCTGCCCAGGTCATCCTGGCTGGATTCCCCGAGGTCGAACGGGCAGTGCTTGTGCTCCGCCCATTCTGGGCAGGTTCCTTCCCGGCTGACCCCTCAGAGATAACGGTCACCGTGACCGAGGAAGGTGCTGCCAAGTAGCCTATAGTTGACCTCTAGGGGCCTATTTGTTACAGTCATTAAGCTACACGATGGAAGAGAGCAAAGAGGAGCCCGTAACAGGCACCGTTGAAGAGGTGCTACCGAATTCCTTATTTCGCGTTCGAATGGAATCGGGGGACCTATTGCTCGCTTATCTTGCAGGCAAGATGCGATTGCATCGCATCCGTGTTCTTGTGGGGGACAGAGTCGAACTCGTCACTGACCCCTACGGAGGACGTGCCCGCATCGTGAGGCGCCTTACCTAAACCATGAAAGTACGCGCATCCGTTAAAAAGCAGCAGCCCGGAGACATCATCGTCCGCCGGCGCGGTCGCCTATACCGGATCAACAAGCGTAATCCTCGCCGCAAGGCGCGTCAGGGCTAGTTTTTAATATCGTAATTATTCTCAGCATGCGTATAGCAGGCGTCACCATTCCCGATAACAAGCAGCTGGCATACTCATTGCCGCTTATTTTTGGTATCGGTCCTACGCGCGCACGCGACATCCTCACGAAAGTGAAGATTCCCTTTAACAAGACTGGCAAGGACCTGACTCCTGAAGAGGAGCAGATGATCCGTGCTGAAGCAGAGTCCTACCTCATCGAAGGAGAACTCCGCCGTGAAGTTTCCCAGAACGTGAAGCGCTTGAAGGACATCCAGTCCGCTCGTGGAAGCCGCCATGCCCGCCGCCTTCCTGTGAAGGGTCAGCGCACGAAGACTAACTCTCGTACGGTTCGCGGTAACACCCGCAAGACCATGGGCTCCGGTCGCCGTACGCTTGAGAAGACATAATCTATATGGGAAAGAAACGCATCATCAAGAAATCAGGACGAGGACTCGATCACGGGAAGAAAGACCGTGCACTCGCCAAGTCATCCAAGCGCCGTTTGGAGAAGGCTATCCTTCACGTAGAGGCCACCTTCAACAACACCAAGGCCGTCCTTACCGACGAGAAGGGGAATGTCGTTATGACCTCTTCCTCAGGCGCGCTCGGCTTCTCTGGCGCTCGCAAGTCAACTCCGTATGCAGCAGCGAAGGTTGGCGAACTCCTCGGCGACAAGGCGCTCGCTATCGGCGTGAAAGAGGCTTCAGTCATCATCCGCGGTGTAGGAGCCGGACGCGAGTCTGCACTACGCGCCTTTGCTGGAAAGGGAATTGCTATCAAGGCTATCAAGGATGCGACGCCGGTTCCGCACAACGGACCTCGTCCGCCTAAGGCTCGCCGCGTATAAACTCATATGAAACTAGGACCTAAGTACAAGATCGCAAAGCGTCTCGGACCAATCTTCGAGAAGACGCAGACGCAGAAATTCGCTGTTGCCCAGGAGCGCAGCGCTGCAAACAAGAAGCGCGGCCGCGGTGGTCGCGGTGGTTCTGAGTACGGCAAACAGCTCCTCGAGAAGCAGAAGGTGCGCTTGACCTACGGACTTTCTGAGCGCCAGTTCAGCAACTACGTGAAGGAAGGTATGACTACCAAGGGCGCTACTCCTATCGATACCTTGCACCGCCTCCTTGAGACTCGTCTTGATAACGTCGTCTATCGCCTCGGACTTGCTCCGACGCGCCGTGCAGCTCGCCAGATGGTGTCCCACGGGCACATCACGGTAGATGGTCGCAAGACCACCGTCCCGTCCCGCCGCGTGTTCGTAGGGGACGTCATCGGGGTCCGCGGCGGCAGCAAGGACGCTGCGTACTTCACGGACTTCGCGACGAAGTTCGCGGAGCGCACCATGCCATCGTGGGTCACCTTTGATCCTAAGACCATGGAGGGCGGCCTGAAGGAACTTCCGACTGCAGAGTCGGCAGCGCCTGCAGGCGATCTGATCATGGTCTTGTCGTTCTACAGCCGATAATTTATTAAACCAGGTAATCACGACTGAGTTATGGAATACCACATCACACTTCCTTCAAAGCCACGCGTTGTGTCTGAAGAAGGCGTTCAGGGCGTTTACGAGATTGATTCGCTGTATCCGGGATACGGACACACGCTCGGCAACTCGCTTCGCCGAATTATCCTTTCTTCGCTTTCAGGCGCTGCAGTCACTTCGGTCAAGATCGAAGATGTCCAGCACGAGTTCGCTACCATCGAAGGCGTCCGCGAGACCGTCATGGAGCTGCTCTTGAACCTCAAGCGCGTGCACTTCGTACTTCACGGTGATGAGCCCCAGACGATCCGTCTTTCTGTAAAGGGTCCTAAGCAGGTCACTGCTGCGGATTTCACCCTCTCGTCTCAGGTAGAGATCTCGAATCCTGACGTACACATCGCTGACATCTCAGGCAAGGTCGGCCTCGAACTCGAAGCAACCATCGAGCGCGGACTTGGCTATGTTCCTCGTGAGCAGCTCACCAAGGAGAAGGTAGACATCGGCACCATCGCTCTTGACGCTACCTTCACTCCTATTCGCCGCGTGAACTACGAGGTTGAAAATATGCGCGTCGGTGACCGCACGGACTTCAACCGCCTCCGCCTCCTTATCGAGACCAACGGTACGCTTACGCCTCGCGAAGCGCTTGAGAAGTCTATTGAGATCATGATCCACCAGCTCAAGGCAGTTGTCGGCTTCCAAGAGGAGACTGAGTCTTCTGATGACCTTTCAGACCTCATGGGCATGCCTGCTGAGAAGAAGGACTCTTCGAAGGTGAAGGTTTCTGAGCTCGGTCTTTCTGCTCGCATCGTCTCGGCTCTCGAGGATGCCGGCATCAAGAGCGGCGCAGGACTCGCTCGCAAGACCGCATCGGCTCTCAAGGAGCTCGATGGCATCGGCGACAAGGCAGTCGACGAGATCGAAGAAGCGCTTGCCGCTCATGGCCTCGCGCTCAAGGGCGAATAAACACATATGCGTCACCAGCACAAAGGCCGTTCGTTTGGGCGATCACATGATCAGAGGACAGCTCTGATGAAGTCTCTTATGCGTTCCCTCGTCATCCACGAGCGCATCGGAACGACCGAGGCGAAAGCCCGCGAGTTGCGCCCTATGATTGAGAAGATTGTGACCCGCAGCAAGACGGACACGGTGGCGAACCGCCGCCTGGTCTCAGCTCGCATCGGGGATGCCGCTGCCGTTAAGAAGCTCTTCACGGCTATCGGACCACGCTACAAGGGACGCGCAGGAGGATATACCCGCATCGTGAAGCGCCCAATGGGTCCTACCGGACGCAAGAACGCGTACATCGCATTTGTCGACTAGAACCATATGACTACATCAATCCGAATGAGCAAAGATGATCGCAACCGCATTGCACACAATGTTGCGCTCAAAGAGTACGCCGTCGACGCGAAAGGCCGCACCCTTGGCCGCGTGGCCAGCGAAGCCGCTTCGATCCTTCTTGGTAAGAAGAGCCCCTCGTTTGTGAAGAACAAGGTCATCCCGACCCAGGTCACGATCGTGAACGCCTCGAAGATGTCGATGCGCGAGAAGATGCTGAAGGAGAAGACGTACCGCCGCTACACCGGATACCCGGGCGGTCTCCGCGAGGCAACCTTGGAAGAGGTCGCTGCGAAGAAAGGCATCGGAGAGGTACTCCGCATGGCTGTCGACGGCATGCTTCCTCGCAACAAGCTCCGTAAGGAGCGCATGAAGCGTTTGACCATCACTGATTAATACTATGCCTGAACTTACGTACACTACCGCTGTCGGACGCAGGAAGACTGCTACCGCTCGCGTGAAATTGACTCCTGCTGCCAAGACTTCGGTCACGGTCAACAACAAGTCAGGAGACGAGTACTTCAACACGGCTGAGCGCCGCTTGACCGCTCGCGAGGCCCTTCAGATCGAAGGAGTCGAGGGTGAGTTCGAGATCGTCGCTCGCGTGTCCGGAGGAGGCATCAACGCCCAGTCCGAGGCTATCCGTATGGCAGTTGCTCGCGCACTTGAAAAGCGGGACGCAGGTCTCCGCAAGAATCTCAAGGCTGCCGGCTTCCTCAAGCGCGATCCTCGTTCCGTTGAGCGCAAGAAGCCAGGTCTTTTGAAGTCCCGCAAGCGACCATCCTGGTCCAAGCGTTAGAGTTGAAAACCCGCCCTCAGGCGGGTTTTTGGTATACTTTTTCTATGAAATTCACAGAGGGCGTCGAGCATGTAAACGTCAGACGCACTCCTGCGCGCGAAGGGCAGCCCATCGAAGCGGTCCAGCATCTTATCCTCGAGATGCCTAAGAAGATATCAGGAGGTGAGAACCTCTCTCTCGATGGCGTCTACCAGGTGATGGCATGTAATGCGCGCGACCGGGAGGGGAAACTCATACCGGTGGTCGTTAAGGCCTACTCGCATTGGAACCAGAACGATATCAACTATATGTCAGTGGTACATAAAGAGATGCGCGAACGAGGATTCAAAGTCCCGCGCACCCTTCGATTCGATTCCGATCGAAAGATCACCCTTATGACTGATTTCAATGGGGAGGACCACATCGCGCTCTCTTCCAATAACCCGGCTTCGATATAAGCCCATTCTTTGAGCGAACTCTCCGGGTTCGAGGACGTGGCCCGCGAGATCCTTGAGGAAGCCATCCGTGCCGGCGTTGGGGGCTATTCGGTTCCGGTTGATTCCTATTTCTTGCTCGTGCCTACTAACGATAGCGCCTCTCTGGACTTCATAATCGGGGATCTCGACGGGCTGGCGCGAAAGGGGGAGAAGGGTGCGTCATATGAGTCAATCCCTCTAGTGGAAGAGAACTTGAGTGAGGCGATGATCTTCCTGCGCGGATTCCTCCACAGATGGCTGACCGATGGAGCGGTGAAGCAGTACGCTCGGATGGTCACTGCCGCTGAGCTGAGCGTGTGGAGCCCGGCTCGACAAAGCCAGGTGATAAGCCTGGCGTCCAAGGAATAAGTGCTATACTGAGATATAAATCCATGTGTGGCGTCATTGGAATTTCCTCCCACAAGCCTGTAGCGGGCGAGCTCTATGAGGGCCTCATCAACTTGCAGCATCGCGGACAAGACGCGACCGGAATGGCGACCTTCAACGGTCGCTTTCATGTTGTACGGGGCGTAGGGTACGTGCGCGAGGCGTACAACCAAGCCTCCTTCGACGAATTGCTCGGAAACATGGGCATCGCTCAGACCAGGTATTCGACCGCAGGAGCAGCTCACAACGTCGGCAACGCGCAGCCGTTTCTGACCAACACTCCCTACGGAATCTCCTTGGTCCACAACGGCAATCTGACCAATTACCAGCAGCTCCGCCAAGAACTACGAGAGCAAGAGCATTTCCATTGCAACTCTGATTCGGATACCGAGGCGTTGCTCGGCGTACTCGCCACAGAGCTCCAGAAGGTGCCGGAATCTCCAGAGTTCTTCGACATGCTCTGCGTCGCGCTTGAGAAAGTGTACGCACGAGTGAACGGAGGCTACGCAATCGTGGGCATGATCGCCGGCAAGGGAATGTTTGCGTTCCGCGACAAGAACGGCATCCGTCCTCTGGTCATGGGAGAACGCGACGCCGACGGCCGCAAGGAGTACATCTTCGCCTCCGAGAACACGCCGTTCACGCCGCTTGGGTTTGAATACGC
>Ga0163150_10000130_pt1 | contig 130449 bp, 130 predicted proteins | sample OliLakLV19P2IB_FD_148628 | JGI IMG/M metagenome (GOLD analysis project Ga0163150, IMG submission 148628) | Freshwater microbial mat bacterial communities from Lake Vanda, McMurdo Dry Valleys, Antarctica - Oligotrophic Lake LV.19.P2.IB | ecosystem: Environmental > Aquatic > Freshwater > Lake >... | reverse complement strand
CGTCGCGAAGCCCGCGGTCGCCCCGGCGACCGCAATGGCTTCCTTCCTGCGCGATTCGAACATCTTTTCCGATTGCTCATCACAACTCCCTCAGACTGGGCGTTGCGACGACCGATTGAATCTACCCAGTCTGAGAACGCTCTTAAGCACAGCCCTATGGGCGCTGTGCATTGATGCTTGATGCGGAGGTAACACTGAAACAATCTTCGGGAGCTCATTATGAAACGACATTTGGCAGCCTTGTTTGCCGCAGCCGCGATTGTGATCGCGGTTCCCACCGCCGCAAGCGCGCAAGAACGCGGCTATTTCGGCCAGGGCCAGTATTACGGAGGCCAATACGGTGGCAACGAATGGAACCGCGATAACCGCGGCTACAACAATCTCCGCCGTCAGTTCCAGCACGCCTATTCCGGCGTTCAGCACGGCCTGCGTGACGGCTCATTCAATCGTCGCGAGGCGCGCCAATTCTATGGCGTGATCGGCGATCTGCGTCAGCGCTTGGATTTCTATCGCGACAATGACGGCTATCTCGACCGCCGCGAAGCGCGCGATCTCGATCGTAGGCTCGCTCGTCTGCACGCCGTCATGCACGAAGCGCACGAAACCGGTCACGAGGACCAGGATTACGGTTACGGCGGCCGCGACGACCGTCGCGACCGAGACTACGACCGCGACCGTGACGACCGCGGCGACCACGATCACGACCGTGACGACCGCCGTTAATTAATGTGCCAATCAACTGGGCGCGGCGTCATCACTGCGCCCAGCACGGCGCGGCGCCAGCTCGAACCGGCGCCTCACCGACGCGTCACTGCTCATGAACCATGGTAACGATCGAGGTTTCGGTTGCGCTCTTTAGTTGGAACATCACCCGGTCGCCGACCGCGATGTCCTGCAGGATGGCAGGATCCTCGGCGGTAAACTGCATCGACATCGCTGGCCAGCTGACCGCCGGGATGGCCTCGTGGTCCAGCGATATGGTGCCTGCGGTCGCATCGACAGCCGTCACCACGCCAGTGCTCTGAATAGGCGCCGAGCCCTCAGCCGGCGCCGCATTTTCCATGGCGCTCATATCGGTGGCCGTCTCTTCTGTCGCCTGTTGCGCCGGCGGCGAACAAGCGGCCGCTGACAGCAGCGTCGCGACAAATCCAGCGGCAAGCATCGTCTTCATGTCTGTTCTCCAAGTTTCGGGCCGATCCGTTGCAATTCGTTTGCGCCATTACGCGCGAGTTCGCGGCGCCGGATCATTAAATAAGCCGCGGGTATGACAAACAAAGAGAGCAGCGGCGCAGACAGCATGCCGCCCACCAAAGGCGCCGCAATGCGGCGCATAACCTCCGCGCCCGCCCCGCCCGTAAACAAGATTGGAAACAGACCGGCGAGAATGACGGCCACTGTCATGGCCTTGGGCCGCAGGCGCAGCAGCGCGCCTTCGCGGACGGCTTCTGCGATGATCGCCGGCGTGATCTCTTCCCCGCGATCGATCCGCTCTTGAAGAGCGTTCTTGAGATAGATCAGCATGACCACGCCGAACTCTGCGGCAAGGCCCGCAAGCGCGATGAAGCCGACTGCAACCGCGACAGAGAAATCGTAACCCAGCAGGTACACAAGCCACACCCCGCCGGTCAGCGCGAACGGCACGCTCGCCATGACGATGGCGGCTTCATCGAAGCGGCGGAACGTCGCGTAGAGAAGAAGGAAGATGATCGCGAGAGTCGCTGGCCCGACGATTGCCAAGCGCTCGGTCGCGCGCTCAAGATATTCGAACTGCCCCGAATAAGCGACGCTGACGCCGGCGGGTAGCTGTTCGCGCGCGACCGCGCGCTGCAAGTCGCCGACGACCGAGGCCAGATCGCGCCCGCGCACGTCGACATAAACGAACGCCGAAAGCCGCCCGTTCTCGCTGCGGATCATGGACGGGCCGTCGGCGATGGCGACGCGGGCGACTTCGCCGAGCGTCAGGCGCAAACCTTCATCCGTGACGATCGGCAGCGCGATCAAACGATCGAGTGTATCGCGCACTTCACGCGGGTAGCGCAGACTGATCGGATAGCGCGCCCGCCCGTCGACGACTTCGCCGATATTCTCGCCGCCAATGGCGCCGGAGACGACGGCCTGCACGTCATCCACATTGAGCCCATAGCGCGACGCGGCGAAGCGGTCGATGTCGACATTGACGTAACGCCCGGCGGTGATGCGCTCGGCGACCGCCGACGATACCCCGGGCACCTGCCGCGCCGCCTGCTCGATGGCGCGCGCGGCCGCATCGATCGAAGCAAGGTCAGGTCCGCTCACCTTGACGCCGATCGGACTTTTGACGCCGGTCGCCAGCATGTCGATGCGATTGCGGATCGGCGGCACCCAGACGTTGGTCAAACCCGGCACTTGAACGACGCGGTCAAGTTCCTCGATCAAGCGTTCAGGCGTCATGCCCGGGCGCCACTCAGAGCGCGGCCGCAACTGGATGGTCGTCTCGAACATTTCGAGCGGCGCGGGATCGGTCGCGGTCTCAGCCCTCCCCGCTTTGCCGAACACGCTTTCGACTTCTGGCACGGTGCGGATGAGACGGTCGGTTTGTTGCAACAACTCCGAGGCCTCGGAAGCCGAAAGGCCAGGCAGGGCCGTGGGCATGTAAAGTAGATCGCCCTCGTCCATCATCGGCATGAACTCGCCGCCGACGCGCGAGAGCGGCCACGCCGTTGTGGCGAGGGCGACCAATGCGACGAGAAGAATGAGCCGCGGATTGATCATCGTGAACTCGATCGCCGGCCGATAGAGCGCGGCCAAGAAGCGATTTACCGGATTGGCATCCTCGTGCGGGATCCGTCCTCTGATCCAATATCCCATCAGCACCGGCGTCAGCGTCACCGCGAGCGCGGCCGACGCCGCCATCGCGTAAGTCTTGGTGAAGGCGAGCGGCGCGAACAAGCGTCCTTCCTGCGCTTGCAACGTGAACACCGGCAGGAATGAAAGGGTGATGATCAGAAGACTAAAAAAGAGCGCGGGGCCGACTTCGATTGCCGCGTCAGTGATGACGCGCCAATGATCGGCGCCTTGCGGCATCTCGCCATCATGTTCGTCGCGCCAGCGTTCCAGTTTCTTGTGGGCGTTCTCGACCATGACGATGGCCGCATCCACCATGGCGCCCACGGCGATGGCGATGCCCGACAGCGACATAATGTTAGCGTCTACGCCTTGGAGGCGCATGACCAGGAAGGCGGTGGCGACGCCGAGCGGCAAGGTGACGATCGCCACCATCGCCGAACGGAGGTGAAATAGGAATAGCGCGCATACCAGCGCGACGACGATGAACTCCTCGATCAGCTTGCTGCTGAGATTCTCGATCGCCCGGTCGATCAGCGAGGAGCGGTCGTAAGTGGTCACTACTTCGACGCCGGCCGGCAAGCTTCGTTCCAGCTCCGTCATCCGCGCGCGTACTGCTCCGATCACTTGGCGCGCGTTCTCGCCGGCGCGGATGATGACAACACCGCCCGCGACTTCCCCCTCTCCATTCAGTTCGGCGATGCCGCGGCGCATTTCGGGCCCGACCTGCACCCAGGCCACATCGCTGAGATGTACGGGAACGCCACTTGCGCCCAAGCCGATCGGGATCGCGTTGAAGTCTTCGAGCGTGCGCAAATAGCCGGACGCGCGCACCATGTGCTCGGCTTCGCCCATCTCGATGACGGCGCCGCCGGTTTCGCCATTGGCGGCGCGCACCGCATCGGCGATGCGCTGCTGGCTCACGCCATAGGCGGCCATGCGCTCAGGGTCCAAGACGATCTGATACTGGCGCACCATGCCGCCGATCGAGGCGACTTCGGCAACGCCCGGCACGCTCTTCAATTCGAAGCGCAGCAGCCAATCCTGCAAACTGCGCAGCTGGCTCAAATCATGCTGACCGGTGCGGTCGATGAGCGCGTATTGATAGACCCAGCCGACGCCGGTTGCGTCCGGGCCGAGCGAGGCGCGCGCAGATGGCGGCAGCCTAGTCTGCACCTGACTCAAATATTCGAGCACGCGCGAGCGGGCCCAGTAGAGATCGGTGCCGTCTTCGAAGATGACGTAAACAAAGCTGTCGCCAAAAAAGGAATAGCCGCGCACGGTGCGCGCGCCCGGCACGGAGAGCATCGTCGTAGTCAAGGGATAGGTGACTTGATCTTCGACGATCTGCGGCGCCTGGCCCGGATAGGTGGTGCGAATGACGACCTGCACGTCCGACAAATCCGGCAGCGCATCGACGGGCGTCGTCCGGACCGCGATCGCACCGGCGATCGCAAGCGCCAACGCCGCCACGACGACGAGCATGCGGTTGGCGACGGACCAGCGGATGATCGCAGCGATCATGGCGCGCGCCCCGTCTCACTTATGGCTTCGACCACGTAAGCGCCGCTCGCCTCACGGAAGCGGAAGGCAACCGAGTCGCCCACCGCCAAGCCGCGCGCCAGTTCGGGACGCGCGAAACTGAACTGCATCGTCATTGCAGGCCAGTTGAGGCTCCCCACTGGACCGTGCGCGATGGTCACGTGCTCAGCATTGATTACGGTGATGCGCCCCGACGTTTCGTGCAATGCGATCGCCGCTTGCGGTGCACTGGCGCGCGACGCGTTGAGCCGCGCCACCGCGCCGGAAAGATTGGCTTCTGAATCGATCAGGAACTGGCCAGAGGCGACGACACGCTGTCCCTCGCTTAAGCCGGAGGCGATGGCGATAGCGTCGCCTTGCTGGCGCCCGAGCGTCACTTCGACCGGTTCGTAGCTGCCATCCTCCCTCACCGCGATCACAATGGAGCGGACGCCGGTGCGAATGACGGCCTCTGCAGGAATAACGAGAGCGCTCTCTCCCCTTTCCTCCAACCGCGCTTCCGCCGTCATGCCGGGCCGCAAGCGCCCATCGCCGTTGGCGAGCGCGATGCGCACCTCTATGGTGCGCGTGGCGGCGTTCGCCGCGGGCAGCACGCTTTCAATACGGCCGGAAAATGTCTCGCCTGGATAAGCAGGCAAGCTCGCGCTGACGCGCGCGCCGGGGCGCGCAAGGCCCGCATCCGTTTGCGCCAGCGAAGCGATCAGCCACACCGGCGAAAGCCCGTTGATGGTCGCAAGCGGCGCACCGGGCATGACGGTCATGCCTTGGCGGACATCGAGCGCGGTGATGGCGCCAGTCACCGGCGCGGTGATCGTAACAACAGGGCGCGGCGCTCCCTCTCGATCCACGCGCTCGATTAGCGAACCCGGCATGCCGAGCATGGCGAGGCGCCGACGCGCGGCAAGCGCCAGGTCGCCTCCTCTGCCGCGCAGCGCCAAATACTCTGCCTGCGCCGCGGTCCATTCCGGCACGCGCAAATCTACAAGTGGCGCGCCCGCGCGCACGACATCGCCGACGGCGCGCCCATAGGCGCGCTCTACGAACCCGCCCGCCCGCGCCTGCACCACCGCGAGACTGCGTTCGCTGAAAGAGATGACGCCCGCGGCGACAACAGAACGCGCCACATTGGAGCGCTCGACCGTCGCCAGACGCACGCCCAGATTTTGCGCAACGCCGGGATTGATGCGCACACCCGCCTCGCTGCCCGCGTCATCAGCATAACGCGGCACAAGCGCCATATCCATGAACGGCGATTGGCCGGGCTCGTTGAAGTGCACTTCCGGACGCATCGGGTCGTACCAATAGAGCACCTGGCGATCAGCATCGGTTGCGGTCGGTGCGCCGCGATTTGCGCCCAGCCAATAGCCGCCGGCGCCGACAAGACCGAGCACCAAGGCGCCGACAATTATAAAAGGCGCGAACCGCCGCAACCCCGCGTGCTGCATCTCGGTCATTGATCGCTCTCCGCGTATTGCAGCGTAAGCGCCGCGCCCGTCATGGCGAGCCGTTCTTCCAGCGCGACCAGATCCAATTCCGCTTCGAGCGCATCGCGGCGCGCGGCGATCAAGGCGCTCGCGCTTGAAGTGCCGGCGGCGAACGCGCCGGAGGCGGCTTCGGCGCGCTGGCGCGAGAGCGGGAGACGCACGTCGCGCGCACGGGCCACGCTCGCGGCGAGCGCCGCGTGTTGCGCTAATCCCGCTTCAAGCATGGCTTGGTGTTCGCGCAAAGACGCCTCACGCTCGGCGCTGACGCGCGCAAGATCGGCGCGCCGCGCATCGATCAGCGGCCCCTGCCGCCATGCTTGAAAGAGCGGCAGGCCAACGCGCACTTCGACGGACGCCATGTCTTCGAGCGCCGGATTGCGGCGTCCGTAGGAAACCTCCCATGACCAATCGGGCCAGCGTTCGGCGCGCGCCATGCGCAGCCCGGCCTCGGCAACGCCGGATTCTGCTTCGTAGGCGGCGAGCGCGGGATGACGGCGCAGATGATGGCGAAGCATTTCCGCGTCGATACCGAACATGGGCGCAACGTCGCTGAGTGGCTCGTCGGCCGCTTCACCGATCCAGCGCCGGAGCTCGGCTCGCATCCCAACCACTGAAGCAGCGGCATCAGCGGCGCGATCTTCAAAGCGCGCGGCTTCGACCTCGGCGGCAATCGCCTCGTCCACGCTGCCCGCGCCGGACGCGAGACGCCCGCGCGCTGCGTCGGCCGATGCGTGCGCTTCACGCTGGAGCCGCTCCAGCAGAGCAACACGGCGCTCCGCAAAATAAAGACCGATCCAAGCTTGGGCTGCCCCCAATCGCGCTTCGAGACGGCCTACCTCAAGCTCTGCACCCGCGCGCTCGGCCTCCGCGCGCGCCATGGCACGGCGGGCGCCCAGTTCGGCGAAGCTAGGCACCTCTTGCATCACGCCGATGCGCTGCATCGTCATCTCGTCGCGGTCGAGCCGATATCGGTCAGCCCCCGTAACCGGCACATTCTCGATGGCCAGAACCAATTCAGGATCGGGCAATGCGCCCGCAGGACCAATCGAACGCGTCGCTGCGTCGAGCGCCGCACTCCGCGCCACGATGGTCGGACCATCGGTTGCGGCGCGTTGAAGCGCGTCGGAGAAACTCAAATCTTGTGCGTACGCGGCCGGCGCCAAGCCGACGGCGCAGGCCAATGCCCATGCTTTGCGCATGTCTGACTCCAGAGAAAGGGACAAAAGCCCGAGCGCATGTGCGCGCGTTCACGCGCGCGGGAGCGCTGCTATTCCGGTGTCAGATGGTTCGTGGCGGTCGGAAGAGTTGCTGGAGCGGGCCACTGAGCTTGGCAGGCTCGCTCAGCGTAGGCGCCGACATGAGGATCGTCGCGCTGGTAAGCGCGATGGGCGCGACACTTGGCGCGACCGCGGTCGCGGTGCGGCAGGCCATCCCCATCGTGCAGCCGTCCATATCGTGCTGCTGCTGAGGCTGGTTTTTGTCGCCGCCGCCCTCGTCCGGGCAGCAATCATGCGCAGCAGCCGCGGCCTCAACCGCCATCGGACAAGCAAACGCATTGGCCGAAGCCAACCCGCTCGCCGCCAGGGCGAAAGCTGTAAGCAGCGTTAATAGAACGTGACGCACGATCTGAGGATACTCCGCCCGCCTCACCATTCCGTCAATTCTCGACACCAATTGATACGCGGGAGCGGACGGGCTGGTGACGCCATCAGACAGAATACGCAGCGCCAAACCCGTTCCCTGGCTCGGGGTTAGCTTTTTTCCCTTGAGATCGAAAATGTAGCCGCGCCCGGGAGCGCGGCTATATTCAGGTTAAGCCGCTTGGGCCTGCGGCGTTTCAGCCGCGATGCCTTTGGAGCGGATGCTCCCCTCGCCTGGATCGATGGCGATGAACACTTTACCGGTCCAGCGGCCGGTCGCCTTGTCCTTCCAGCGGTCGTGACGGAGCTTGCCGGTGACTTCGGCGATGACGTCTTTCTTCATCGCCTTGGCGGCGGTCGCAGCCTTGCCGTCATTGATTTCGACGGTGAAGCGGTCGGTGCGGTTCTCATCCTTCACTTCGAGCCAGAGCGAGACGATCTCGATCGTGCCGCCGCGTTGTTCGAAGGAGCGGATCTTTGGCGCATCCACAAGCTTGCCGATGATGGTGACGCGGTTTGTCATGAGCGTATCCTCGAAAGCGGTTCCCGGCTGATCCCGGGGCCGCGGGCGTCGCCCGCGACGGCGCTCAAAGCGCCCGGCCATGAGGCGGCGCGGGCAAGGTGAAATGGTGGGGCCCGCGGTCCGCGCGTCAGCGCGGACCCGAAGCCCGCGTCAGCGGGGCGGGGAAACGAGTTTCTCCTTGCCAGCGGCGACGGCCGGGCGAGACAGGGCGACGGCGTGGGCGAGGCTTGCGGCTGCGCAGCGTCGTGACGATTGAGGAATCGGTGCAGCATGAGCGCGACAGCTAAGGACGCGTGGCGATGCTGACGTTAGCCGAAACTGGTCTGCGACGCGCGCTCCCCGGAAGAGATGATGCGTTGACTTCGCTCGAACATCGCGAGGCGATCGAGCGTTTGCGTGAACGGACCAAGCACACGATAGCCTTCCGGGAGTCACGATTCGACGGGTCATGCATGACCTTTGCGCTAGGGCTCGACACCATTGATGCGTATCGGCGTGTAGCGCTCGCATTCGAGCCGCCGGTGTTTGCGGGCAAGGACTTCGCACACTGGCTGATCGATGAGATTGAACAGAGCGAGGGGCCTACGCCCGGATGCCTCGTCCTCTACTTCGAAGGCGAGACGTGGCGCCATGTTGGAACGCTCGATGACGCCGAGGCGCTGCGCGTCGTCTCCAAATGGGGCGAGATGGCCGTGTTCGAGCACGGCCTGAATGAGATCCCTGCCGGCTATGGCGACAACGCGCGTTTCTTCCTCAAGCCGTCGCCGCAGAAAGCGCTAGACTTTTTTCTGAACTACGCGCAGCGCCGCAGGCGCTTGATCTTGTTGTCATTTTGGAGCGGGCGATGAGATTCGAACTCACGACCCCAACCTTGGCAAGGTTGTGCTCTACCCCTGAGCTACGCCCGCATCCGTGGGTAACCCGGGCGCGCGCCCAGGCTGAGGGGCGCTCATATCGCAGAGGCGCGACGTGGAAGCAAGGGGCGCGGCGGCGTTAATCCACCCGCCGGGCCGGCGTTACCAGATCTCGCCAAACGCCCGCACGAAGTTGCCGCCAAGCACCTTTTCCACCACCCGCGGCGGGTAGCCGCGATCCAGCAGCGCGTCGGCGATCACCAGCGCCCGGTCTGGGCGGTTCAGCCCTTCGGTGAACGACAACCGCCCGTCTTCCTCGGGCGCCGCCACGCCAGCCGCGACGCGGCGCTGGGTTTCCGCATCCCAGCCCGATTGCTCCTCGGCCGACATTTCCATCGTGTTGAACAGCGTATCGCTGCCGATGCCGACATGATCTTCGCCGCACACGTTCAGCGCGTGCGTCATGTGCGCGATGTAATCTTCGACGTTGGGCTGGCGCGGGCTCGGGGCGAGAAAAAAGAGATCATAGATGCCGAACACGCCGCCCTTCTCCGCGATCGCGCGTAACAGGTCGTCGGTCTTGTTGCGCGGATTGGCGTGGACGGCGCTGCAGCCCGCGTGCGTGATCAGCACAGGCTTTGTGGAGGCCTCAATCGCGGCATTGGTGGTTGCGGGATTGGCATGACTCAAATCCAGCGCCACGCCCTTCTCATTCATGCGTGTAATCGCTTCACGGCCAAGATCAGTCAGCGTCGATTCTGGCGGCGACATAACGCCCGCGCCGAACGGCGAAGGCGTATTGTAGCTGAGCTGCATCACCCGCACGCCAAGATTACGAAAGAGATCAATACGGTCGATCTTGTCTTCGAGGCACGTAGCGCTCTCGAACGAAAAGATGATACCGAGCTGCCGCTCGCGCTTGGCGGCGGCAATGTCCGCAACGGTGCGTATCTGCCGGAAGTGATCCGGGTGCGCCTCGATCAAGCGCTGATAAAATGAAAGCTCGCCGAGCGTCTCTTCGAACGGCGCGTTGTAGCCGCCCATGCTGGTCTTGATCGCCGAGACGCCCGCGTTGCGCACAAGATCAAGCGTCGCTTGCGGCAATGGCAACTGATCGGACGTGATCGGCGGCCCGAGATTGGCGTCCACCACAATTGCGCGCCGATGCAGTGAGCGCGCCCGCGAGCTGATCGCAGTCGTTTGCGCCATGGCTGCGCCGCCAAACGACCCAACAGCCAGCAGCGCGCCTGCGCCCAGCGCAAATTCACGACGATCCATTCCGTTCTCCCCGCATGTCTTGAACCTGGATGCTGCCCTGCGCGCGATCGGATGCGCCTTGCGAAGCCTAATCCGCGGCGAGACGCGCCGCCGGTGAGCTCTCAAGCAGCCAAGCGACGCGGCCAACCAAATTATCCATCGGCACATAGCCAACCACGGACGGCACGCGGCTGTCGGCCGAATTGTCGCGATCATCGCCCATGAGAAAGAGCTGGCCTTCGGGCACGACAAACTCGCGCGTGCTGTCGAGTTCACCCTCCCCGCGATCGAGCACAACATACGCAGCGCCGTCCGGCAGCGTTTCTCGATAGGCGTGCGCAGTGATCGTGTCGCCATCCTCGTCGCCAAACGAAACTGCGCCCAGGTCCTCGCGGGGCACGGCCGCGCCATTGAGATGCAGCACGCCGGCGATCATCTGCACGCGATCGCCGGGCAGACCGATCACACGCTTGACGAAATCACGATCCGGTTCCGGCGTCGGCCGAAACACAACCAGATCGCCGCGCGCGGGCGTGTTCGCCAGTAAGCGCCCTTCGCTCACGCCCGGAAACGGCGCAAACGAATAGCGGCCGTAGCCGTACGACCACTTGGTCACGACGAAATAATCGCCCACATAAAGCGCAGGCTGCATCGAACCTGACGGCATGCGAAACGTGCGCACACCCCAGCCGAACGGCAGCACGAACAAGCCGGCGATCATTCCTGCGATGACAATAAACAGCGTCGGCACGCCAGCGCGGCGCCTTGGCGTTATCGTTTCAGTCGTCATCCGCTCCCCCGATTTGTTATCGCTATTCCCCGGGCTCAGCCTTGCGCGGCGGCTTCATGCGGCGGCGGTTGACGTGACTATCCGGCGCCAAATGCCCTTCCGGCGTGCGGCCGCGGAAATAGTCGCGCTGCCAACCGTTCTTCACTGCCTCTGCATCCTTGTCGGCGAGCCTATCGAGGAAGTTGGTGCGGCTCGCGCCCCACGCCTCGTACTGCCGCTTCAACTCAGGATTGGAGTCCAACGATTTCACGATCGGCTGGATCTCATCCATCTTCTCGTGCGGCAGCGGATACACAAAGCAGAACGGCTCGCCCTTCTTGAACGAGATCATGCCCGGCCGCGTAAAGCGCCAGTTCATCGTGAAGGGGAACGGCAGCCAGTATGTCTCAACCACGCCGGTAAGCGGCTGAATGCCGTCCTTGATGTGATTGGGCGGCCCACCAGCCCACAAATCCCAGCCCTCTTCCGTGCGGAAGAGCCAACCGGTGTGAAACGTCAGCACGCCGCCGGAAAAGTGCGAGACCGCCCAGCGGTCCAGCAACGCGCGCGGCGTGCCGTCGTCGGGATCAAGACGGATGTCTTCGATGCGCGGCCCGCCATTCCACGTCGCGGTGAAGCTCACCGGCGAGAGCAGCGCCCAGCCGGTCGTATTGGCGACCACCAGCGGCAAGCAGCGATACGGGTGGCGATCGGAAAACCGATCCATCCATTCGCGATCCGGCGCGCCCGGCGCCATCTCGGCCGGCTGCGGATCGACTTGATAACAAGTGAGTTTCATCCCCTCCCTCCTAGACGCTCGCCGCCGCTTGCGCCAAGGGGATGCACGACATGCCCGCGACCGAAGCTGATCTTTTCGCCCACTTCGATGCTTTGGGCATCGCGCACGTGACGCACCGGCACCGGCCGGTGTTCACGGTCGAGGAAGGCCGCGACCTCAAAGCTGCGATGCCCGGCGGGCACACCAAGAACCTCTTCCTCAAAGACAAAAAGGGCGCGATTTTTCTGATCTGCGCAATCTCAGACACCGCCATCGATCTCAACGCCACTTCGAAACTGCTCGCCTCCGGCCGCTCTTCCTTCGGCTCGCCGGAGCGATTGATGGAGCATCTGGGCGTCGAACCGGGATCGGTGACGCTCTTTGCCATCCTCAATGATCCGGACCGCACCGTGACCCTGGTGCTCGATGAGGCGCTGTTCGCCCTCGACCCGGTGAACTTTCATCCGCTTAAAAATGACGCCACCACCGCGATCAGCCCCGCGGACATGCTGAAATTCGTGCGTTCCCTCGGCCGCGAACCGATCCGGCTCACCTTCGATGCCGCAGGCATCCCCACAAGAATTGAACCGGACGCCGCTCCGGCCCATGTTTAGGCCCAACGAGGGAATGCATGACTTTTATCGACGGCGCAGCGCCGCCTGAAACAGACATTGTCAAAGACGGCACCGACCAAGGCTTCATGGCCGAGGTGGTCGAGCAATCGCGCGCGACGCCGGTCATCGTGGATTTCTGGGCGCCATGGTGCGGCCCCTGCAAAACACTTGGGCCCCCGCTTGAGCGCGCCGTGCGCAACGCGGGCGGCAAGGTGCGTCTGGTGAAGATCAATATCGACGAGAACCCCGGCGTCGCGGGTCAGCTCGGCGTGCGCTCGATCCCGGCCGTCTACGCCTTCGATCAAGGTCGCCCCATCGATGGCTTCACCGGCGCCATTCCCGAAAGCCAGATCAAGCTCTTCGTTGATCGCCTCGCTGGCGCCGACATGACCGCCGAAATCGAGCCCCTGCTCGAACAAGCGGCTGAGTCCATTCAGCTCGGCGACGTCGGCGGCGCAGCGCAGGCCTACACGCTCGTCCTGCAACTCGATCCCGCCAACACCAAAGCCATCGCCGGTATGGCGCGCATCGCGCTCGGCGGCGGCGACATCGAAAACGCGCAAGAGATTCTCGCTATGGCCCCGCCGGAAAAGGCCAACGATCCCGATATCGCCAGCGTCCGCGCCGCAATCGAACTCGCCGGCAATGCCGCCAATGTCGGCGACAATGACGAGCTCGGCGCAAAAGTCGCCGCCAACCCCAACGATCTCAACGCCCGTTTCGAATACGCTGAAGCGCTTTCCGCGCGCGGCGATCTCGAAGCCGCCAGCGATCAATTGCTCACCATCATCGAGAAGAACCGCGAGTGGAACGAGGGCGCTGCCCGCACGCAATTGCTGAAGGTCTTCGAAGCCGCCGGTCCAATTTCGGACGTCACCAAACAGGGACGCCGCAAGCTTTCAGCGATTCTGTTCTCATGAGCGCCTACGGCTATCGCAAGCCTGCGGACCTGCCGCAGACCATCCCGCTTTTCCCGCTCGTCGGCGCCATTCTCATGCCGCGCGGCGTGCTGGCGCTCAACGTGTTCGAACCGCGCTACCTCAACATGGTCGACGACGCCCTCGCCGGGGATCGCCTCATCGGCATGATCCAGCCCGCCATCGGCGACGAAGATGAGCCGGCGCCCGATCTCTCCGATGTCGGTACCGTCGGCCGCATCACCGCATTTTCCGAAACCGACGATGGCCGCTATCTCATCACGCTGACCGGCATCTGCCGCTTCGATCTCAACCAAGAACTCGAAACTGGCACGCCGTATCGCCAAGCGCTGGTCAGCTACGACGCCTTCGAAGCCGATTTCGCCCAAGCCCGCGGCGAACGCATCAATCGCGACGGCCTGATCAAATCGCTGAAGAGCTACGCCTCGCTGCACGGCTTCGTCGTCGATTGGGATTCAGTTGAGCAGGCGCCGACCGAAACCATCATCAACGTCGCCGCCCAAATCTGCCCGTTCGATCCCGCCGCGAAGCAAGCCATGTTAGAGGCCGTGACGCTCGAAGATCGCGCCCAAGCGCTTCTCGCACTGCTGGAATGGGACCGCGCCGCCGGCGACGGCGAGCGGCCGATCCAATGACCGACGTTGATCCCAAGCTCCTTGAAGTGCTTGTCTGCCCCTCGTCGCGCACACCGCTGCGCTACGATCGGGAGCGCCAAGAACTGATCAGCGAACGCGCCCGCCTCGCCTACCCCGTCCGCGACGGCGTCCCGATCATGCTCATCGACGAAGCCCGCGAATTGGGAGCCGACGAATGATGACCCCTCCACCCATTCCCGGGGCTCGGCGGAGCCGAGAACCCGGGACCCATAACCCCAAATCGTCGTCGCCAAAGCGCGGTGCAAGTCACGCTTTGTCTTGCACCGTCCGTGTAAATGGGCCCCGGACTTGCGCTACGCGCTATCCGGGGATGGGTGTTTGAGTATGAGCGCAGAAGCAATCGCCCCCCGCCCCTGGCCCACCGATCTCGTCTTCGATCGCGAGACCAAAGCGCTCACCATCGCCTTCGATGACGGCGAGATGTTCGAAGTGCCGTTCGAGCTGCTGCGCGTCGAAAGCCCCAGCGCCGAGAACAAGGGCCACGGCGCCAATGTCCCGCCGCCCGTGACCGGCAAGGCCAACGTCAATGTCGTCCGCGCCGAAGCTGTGGGCCGCTACGCTGTGCGCATCGTCTTCGATGACGGCCACGATAGCGGCCTCTATTCGTGGGATCTGCTCTACGATCTCGGCCGCGACAAAGACGCAAAGCTCCGCATCTATCGCGACACGCTGGCGCAACGCGGCCTGCGCGACGAGGCGTAAGCACCCGTGTCCACGCAGCTCAAAGATCGGCGCGTCACCGAGCCCGCAAAGGGCTGGCGCAACTTCTATTGGCTGGAACGCGAAATGGTCATCGCCGGCGAAAAGCGCGGCCCCGGCCGCACGCCCTCAAAGTTCGTCTGGCCCACCAAAGACATCGCCGAAACCAAAGCCGAAAAGAACCGAGAAAAATGGGCCGAGCTAGGTGTTACGTATTTAGGCGCTGAAGAAGAGAGCTAGCAATTGCTCGCTAGCGGTCCCGAGGCCCGACTGCGATGTCTCGCTGGTGATGTCCGCTCACCCTTTCGCACGTTTTGCCACCGCGCGGTTTCGGAGCACTTGCACGAAAGGCAGCGCAATAATCGCCAATAGAAGGAGCGGCCAAAAGACAACTAGCACTAGCGGCATCGCAATGAGCGCCGGATACCCCACCCACCACGGAAGTTTGGCCAGGTTTTTCCACATCCATCACCAATAGAGCTTCTGGCTCAAAGTGCACTACCCGTGACCTCGCTGGTCACCGACAAACTTTGGGCGTCCGATGATATCGTCGCGATGACTGTCTCCTGCGCCCGCCGCCAAAGACTCGCGGCCGTTACAAAAAAGCGCGCCGCGACGTAAGGTCCTCTTCCTCTGGAGAGAATCGCCATGATGGCCGAGCTAACCGCGTTTCAGGGTATCGCTGGCAGCCTTAAATCGGCGGGGGAGATCGTAAAGTCGCTGATCTCCATGAAGGTCACGGCGGACGTTCAGGCCAAGGTTATCGAACTGAACGGAGTAATCCTCACCGCCCAGTCAGAGGCATTGCTGGCCCAGGCATCTCAAGCGGCGCTGCTGAAGCGCGTGGGTGACATGGAAGCTCACTTGGTGAGCCTGGAAAACTGGGAAGCGGAGAAACAGCGCTACGAAGCGCAGCGGTTTGAGCCTGGCGTGGTCGTTCCCGCGTTGAAGCAAGAGTTTGTCAGCGCAGGCGAACTTTCCCATTTGCTCTGTCCCGCCTGCTACCAGAAGGGCAAGGCCTCGATCTTCCAACCGACGCCTGAACTTGAGCGGCGCTACCGGGTGCATGCGTGCCCCGCATGCCAAACGAAGCTGGCGTTCATCTTCGTGCCGCCGAATAACCCGCCGAGCGTGCAACGCGGCGGGGGGTCGTGGATGGCCTGAGCTGAATTTTCAAAAAGGTTCACGATCGCGCTCTACACGATGTTTTACAATTTCGTCCGCGTTCACAAAACGCTCCGCGTAACGCCAGCAATGCAAGCTGGCGTCTCGGACAAGCTTTGGACGTTCGAGGATATCGTCGCTAAGATCGACTATTACGCGCCGCCGCCAAAGCCGCGCGGCCCGTACAAGAAGCGGAGCACAACCTCATGACGCACCAAACAATCATCGGGGCAGCAATCTTGGGTGTGGCGCTGATAGTGGCCGCCGCATTTGGGCGTTACGAAATCAGCGCAGGGGAAGGCGCGCGCCTGTATCGCCTGGATAGGCTCACAGGACGTGTCGAGACGTGTGTCGCGATCGATAACCCCCAGCCTGAAGAACTTCAGCCCGCGTGGTGCGCCTACTTTCACGTCCCCTAATTTTCAAAAGGCTACACGACCCTATCTTCGCCCTCGTGACCGCCGTCACATCGCCATAGCTAATGCTCCTCTACCTTCTCCTCATCGAAGCGAGGCCAACGGGCCTCCCCAAGAGGAGCAAGAGCAATGACCAAGTTTTATTCCCTGATGTTGGCGGCAGTTTTGTTGGCCCCGATGGCCTGGGCCACGATGAACCAAGCCGCTCTGATGGTCGCCTAAGCGATCAAAGCAGCCACCCAAACAACCAATCAGATTTAGAGATCAAACCATGACCAAGTTTTTCACCCTCATCGCTGCCTGCGCCGTGTTTGCTCCGGTCGCCTTCAGCGTCATGACCCAAGCCGCGCAGATCGTCGCTTAAGCTCCCAAGCACGACGATACATCTGGCCCCAGATTGCGCGGCCTTGGAAACAGAAGAGCGCGAAGGATGCTCCCCCTTTGCGCTCTTCGCATGTCTAGAGAACGGAACATGCGGTTCCGTCGGAACGCGTCAACACTGCCAAGGTTGTTCGAGCTTCGCGATGGAGCAGAACGCCATGATCGACATCTTCACGCCGCTACTCGCGCTCGCGCCGTATCTCGCGGTTGCCGCGTTGCTCGCCTTCATCCCCGCTGACACTGTGCCGAACGACGAAAACTAAGCCGCCAAGCTTTCGCCGCGCAGCAGCTTCGGCAAATCGCCCGCGCCACCGCCCGCGTATTTCATGAAGAAGCGCCGAGCGGGACCGACAGCATTCACCGCAGCCAATCCTAAAGTTCGTGCTGCGCGCAGCGGCTTGATGTCGTTCGAGAAGAGCTTGTCGAAAAACTCCATCCCGAGCGCCATCGTCACGTTATCGAAGCGCCGCCAGCGCTGATAGCGCTCCAGGATCGAGACATCGCCAGGGTCCAGCCCGAGCGAAACTCCGTCAGCAATGCACTCCGCGAGCGCCGCGCAATCCTTCAAGCCGAGGTTCAAGCCTTGCCCCGCCAGCGGATGAATTCCGTGCGCACTATCGCCGGCCAGCGCCACACGCTGATCGATCATGCGCTCCGCGAGCTGCAGTGAAAGCGGATAGCCAAAGCGCGGACCTTCCAGCGAAAGCTCGCCCAGAAAGTCACCAAAGCGCTTGCGGAGCTCTGCAATGAAATCCACTTCGTTCATTTTTAGCAGTGCATCCGCCGCCGCGCGCGGCTCGGCCCACACGATGTTCGCCCGATTGCCCTTCAACGGCAAAATCGCAAACGGCCCGTTCGGCAGGAAGAACTCATGTGCTACAGCGCCATGCGGCTTTTCGTGCAAAATCGTCGCAACGATCGCCGTCACCGGATAGTCCCAGCCGATCGTGCGAATGCCGACAGCGCCGCGCACAAACGAACGCCGCCCATCCGTGCCAACCAAAAGCGGCGCACGCAATTTACGCCCATCCGCGAGCGTCACCGTCGCCCCCGCCGGATCGCGCTCGATCGCACTGACTGACATCGGCTGGATCATGTTGATGCTCGACCGCGCCTTCACAGCACTATCGAGCGCCAGCCGCACATGCCGCGCTTCCAGCATCAGCCCGAGCGGCTCATCCGTGTCGCGCATCTCGGCGCGATCAAAATGCAAATGCAGCAAGGACGGTCCGCGCCCAAGCTTGCCGTCCGTGACCATGATCTGCTCGATCGGCTGCGCCACATCATCGAGTTGATCGCCCAGCCCGAGCGTCCGCCACATCCGGTACGACGCAAACGCGATCGCAAAGGCGCGGCCGTCAAACGCCGGCGCCAGCGTGTCGGCGGACTTCGACGCATCGATCACAGCCACAGAAAGCCCGGCCTGATCCAGCGCCAGGGCCAAAGTCTGCCCAACCAGCCCGCCACCGCTCAGAATCACATCGGCATCGAAACCGCGACCATTGCTCATGCCTAACGATAGCGCCGCCTCTACCACAGCGTCGATGCGGCGCTGGCGCGCAAGCTTGAGGCAGGGCGCCACTTTTTTAAGCGAAGCTGCTGCACTGCACAAAGACGAGCCCTGGTTTGCTTGCCGGATGGCCCTCCGCCTCGACCAATTCCGCCTTCGATCGTTCGAGGGAGCGGGCAATGACAAAACACAAGGGGCTCTGGGGCTCGCTGCGCTTGGCAGCGTTGGCTCTGGTAGGCGCGGTAGCGCTGGGCGCGATGGCGCCGGAACTAGCATTCGCGCAAGAAACCACTGCCGCTGTTGAAGCGGCCGCGCCGGAAGCGGCGCCCGAAACTGTAGCGGTTGAGGAAGTGATCGAAGAGGCAGCAGCGCCGACTGTCGACAAGGGCGACACCGCCTGGATGCTCATCTCGACCGTCATCGTGTTGTTGATGATCATTCCCGGCCTTGCGCTTTTCTACGGCGGCCTGGTGCGCGCCAAGAACATGGTCTCGATCCTGAGCCAAGTGTTCGTCGTCACCGCCATCGGCATGGTGATGTGGCTTCTGGTCGGCTACTCGCTCTCGTTCACGGACGGCGGCGGCTTGAACCGCTTCGTCGGCGGCTTGAGCAAAGTCTTCCTCAATGGCGTCGATACATCGACCTTGGTGGAAACTTTCTCGGTCGGAATCTCCATACCAGAGCTGGTTTTCGTCGCCTTCCAGATGACGTTCGCGTGCATCACCGCAGCGCTTGTCCTCGGCGGCGTCGCCGAACGCGTGAAGTTCTCGACCGTCGTCGTGTTCGCGATCCTGTGGCCAGTTATCGTCTACTATCCGATGGCGCACATGGTCTGGTGGTGGGGCGGTCCGCTCATGGCGTCGGACCCTGCCAACGCAGAAGCGCTCGCTGCAGGCGCTGGCCTCATCTGGAGCTTCGGCGCACTCGATTTCGCCGGCGGCACCGTCGTTCACATCAATTCCGGCGTCGCAGCTCTCGTTGGCGCGCTGATCCTCGGCTCGCGCACCGGCTATCGCAAAGAACCGATGCCGCCGCACAACCTCACCTTCACAGTGATTGGCGCGGGCCTCCTTTGGGTCGGTTGGATTGGCTTCAACGCCGGCTCGAACCTGGAAAGCAACGCCTACGCGGCGCTCGCTCTCATCAACACCTTCGTCGCTCCAGCCGCCGCTGCGCTTTCGTGGACGCTCACCGAATGGCTCACGAAGGGCAAACCTAGCCTGCTCGGTTTGGCATCAGGTGCGGTTGCGGGTCTCGTCGCGATCACACCGGCCGCTGGCTTTGCCGGCCCGGTTGGCGCGCTGATCCTCGGCCTGGTCGTTGGCCCGATCTGCTTGTTCGCCTGCTCGGGCCTGAAAAGCCTGCTCAAGTACGATGACAGCCTCGATGTCTTCGGCATCCACGGCATTGGCGGCATCGTCGGCGCCATCGGCACCGGCATTGTCGTCAACCCAGCCTTCGGCGGCGCGGGCATCGTCGACTACGCAGCCGGCGGAATTGCCGTCTATCCAGGCCTCGTTCCGCAAGTGATCGCACAGGCGAAGGGCGTCCTCGTCACCATCGTGTGGTCGGGCGTCGGCAGCGCCATCGTGTGGATTATAGCGCGCCTGCTCACAGGCGGACGCGTCAGCAAAGAAGTTGAAGCAGAGGGCCTCGACTACGCTGAGCACGGTGAAGTCGCCTACCACACCTAACCGGCAACTCTCCCTCACCTTCAGAGCGCGGATCGTTTCGGTCCGCGCTCTTTTGTTTTTACCTTTATTAATCGGAGCTTCCGCGCCGCAGATGAATGCGCCGGTAACTCAGTTCGCACCCGAAAATTCATCGCTCATTTACCGGGAGGGCGAACATTCCACGCTCGAACTCTCCGCACAAAGCGAGCGCTTCAACGACATGACTGACGACGCCTACACCGAACGGGGAAGAATCCCCGCCGCGACCAGTTCTGCCGCAGCGCGGTTGGCATTGAAGCGCGCGACGCTCGTAATCGGGGCAGGCGTCATCGGCGCCTATGGCCTGGGCGCGGTGCTGACCTATTCGCCCGAGGATCCGAGCCTCAACGGCTCTGGGTTGAACGGCGTGGCGCCGCACAATTTGTTCGGCGGCCCAGGCGCGATGGTCGCCGATCTCGCGATCCAAGCTCTTGGCGCAGCTGCGCCGTTAATGATGGCCGCATTGCTTGCAGCCGGCGTGATGCGCGTGATGCGCCGCCAGCTCGTGATGCGCATCGACAAGCGCCGCGTCGGCGCGGCATCCGGCGGCGTTCTGCTGCTCGCCGCTGCCGCCACCACCATCCCAACACCCGAAGGCTGGCCGCTCGCGACCGGCTTCGGCGGTTTGTTGGGCGACGGCATCGCCGGCATGATTAGCGGCCTTGCCTCCATGCCTGGCTTGCCATTCCCGCACGTGCTGACCGGCATCGTCTGCGCCATTTGCGGCGTGCTTGCTGTCGGCTGGTCGTTCCAAGTGCGCGCGTCCGACGTGCGCAACGCCGCCGGCGCCGCGCGCCGCGTCGCACAAGGGGGCGCACAAGCAACACAACGCGCCATCGGCTACGTCTCAGAGAAGACACGCCGCGAGCCCGAGCCAGAGGAAACGTCCTACCGCCGCGCGCCCGCTGCTGGGCGCGAAGAAGAAGCGACGCGTCCGCGTACACCCCGCGCGCCGCGCCCTGCGCCGCCGCAGCGTGAGCCAGCGCAAGCGCGCCAGCCCGCCGCGCCGCGCTCGCAAAAGAAGGAAAGGCAGCACGCGAGCTTCGCCTTCGGCCGCGAGTTCGATCTGCCGGACACCGAGCTGCTCTCGCAACCACGCCAGCGCACCAACCAAACCGACGCGCAAACGCTGCACGCCATGAGCCGCCAACTTGAAGGCGTGCTCGCCGACTTCGGCGTGCAAGGCGAGGTGCTGTCCGCCCGCCCCGGCCCCGTCGTCACTTTGTTTGAGTTCGAGCCCGCCGCCGGCGTAAAATCCTCGCGCGTCATCGGCCTTTCCGACGACATCGCCCGCACCATGAACGCGACCGCAGCCCGCGTCGCCGTCATCCCCGGCCGCAACGCCATCGGCATCGAGCTTCCGAACAGCAAGCGCGAAACCGTTTTCCTGCGCTCGCTGCTGAACTCCACCAGCTTTGCCGGCCAGCAGGGCGATCTGCCGCTCGCGCTCGGCGAGACCATCGAAGGCGACCCCTTCGCCGCCGATCTCACCAAGATGCCCCACCTGCTCATCGCCGGCACCACCGGCTCGGGCAAGTCGGTCGGCATCAACGCCATGATCTTGTCGCTGCTCTACAAGCACACGCCTGACGAGTGCCGCTTCATCATGATCGATCCGAAGATGCTGGAGCTCAGCGTCTACGAAGGCATTCCCCACCTCCTCCACCCGGTCGTTACCGATCCGAAGAAAGCCGTCGTCGCGCTCAAATGGACCGTGCGCGAGATGGAAAACCGCTATCGCAGCATGGCCAAGCTCGGCGTGCGCAACATCACCGGCTACAACGACCGCGTCCGCGACGCACTGGAGCGCGGCGAGCGCCTCGAGCGCACCGTGCACGCCGGCTTCGACCCCACCTCCGGCGAGCCGATCTACGAAACCCGCGAGCTGCCGCTCGAGCCGATGCCCTACATCGTTGTCGTCATCGACGAGATGGCCGATCTCATGATCACGGCCGGCAAGGAAATCGAAGCCGCCGTGCAGCGTCTCGCGCAAATGGCGCGCGCCGCCGGCATTCACGTCATCATGGCGACGCAGCGCCCATCCGTCGACGTCATCACCGGCACGATCAAAGCCAACTTCCCGACCCGCATCTCCTACCAGGTCACCAGCAAGATCGACTCGCGCACCATCCTTGGCGAGCAAGGCGCCGAACAACTGCTCGGCCAGGGCGACTTGCTGTTCATGGCCGGCGGCGGCCGCATCCGCCGTCTGCACGGACCGTTCGTCACCGACGCTGAAGTCGAGCGCGTCGTCGCCATGCTGAAAGAGCAAGGCGCGCCGCAATATCGCACCGACGTCACCCAAGAGCCGAACGAGAACGCGGGCGACCAAGACAACCCGGAATTGTTCGACGGCGACGGCGATAGCGACGAAATGTTCGAGCGCGCCATCGAGATCGTGCGCCGCGACCGCAAGGCGAGCACGAGCTACCTCCAGCGCCGCCTACAAATCGGCTACAACCGCGCCGCCACGCTCATCGAAAAGATGGAAAAAGCCGGCATCATCTCAGAAGCCAACGCCGCCGGAAAACGCGATATCCTGGTCGATGTGGTGGACGAGGACTGAGGCTGACTTTCCTCCCCCGTTTCACGGGGGAGGTGTCGCCCAACGCGACGGAGGGGCGCCGCCGCACCACTCTTTGCAAGTCCTTGCCGTGTAACCTGAATTCCTTCGCGCCCCGCGCTTACCTGCGCTAGCCTCCGCGCACGAGGTCGTCGGGGGACGCCCAATGTTGGAATCCATTGTGCTGAGCGGCGCGACTGCAGTCGCCGCCGGGCTGAAACAAGACGACGACGCCGCGCCGCGCCAGTCCTCACCCTTCCACGTCTCCGCCGAACTCGTGCTCGTCTCCGACTATCGCCGCAACGGCGTCACCCAATCCCACGGCGATCCGGCCCTTCAAGGCCGCTTCGAAGTTCGCCATGATTCCGGCTGGAGCGTCGGCGCGTTCGCCACCAGCATGCACGGTCGGCGCGGCTCGAACGCGCAACTCGTCCTCTTCGGGTCGCGCCGCTTCGAGTTCGGCGAGACCGACGTCAACCTCGGCGTCAGCACAGTCTCCTTCTTCGGCGGCGACGCCGATCCCTTCGCCATCGCCCAAGCCAGCGTTTCTCATCCGTTCGGGCCGGTCGATGCGACGTTCTCGGTCAATTACGCGCCGCCGCAAGAGGCGCTGAACGACGAGCACGGGCTCGGCGTCAACCTGCGCGCGCGCTCTCCGCTGGGGCGCGTCAACGGCGCGCCGTTGACGGCTGCTGCGAGCATCGGCTGGTCAGAGGCCGAGTTCGCCATGGGCGCGGGCACAAAGCTCGACTGGTCGGCGGGTCTCAGCACCGAGATCGCCGGCACGGAGTTCGGCCTGACTTACGTCGACAACGATCTCGACGACGATCGCGGCGATGCAGGACTAGTTTTTTCCATCGCTCACAGGTTTTGAACCGTTTGCGTGGCACGCATGAGAGGAAGCAGCAAAGCGTGGCGGCGATGATGAACAAAACGTTTGCGGCACTGGCCCTTCTGGCGCTCGCGCCATGCGGCGGCTGTGCGGGCCTCAATTTCGAGCCGACCGCAAACTGGTGGCGCGGAGGCGGCCACATCTGCGCCGCCAACCGAGACACCGCCGGTCAGGACTGGCGCCACGACGCCCCCCGCACCTGCGCCCAAGCCGACGCTCACGCTCCGCCGCTGGGGAAGTAGTAGCGGCCTCCATAAACTTGTATGGTGAGGCGCACCTCCCGGGACGACGTCACCACCCATGCAGCGCAAATTGACCGTGATCTTTTCCGCCGACGTCGTTGGCTACAGCGCCATGATGGAGCGCGACGAGGCCGGGACGCTGGCGCGGCTCAAGGAAAACCGCAAATCGCTGTTTGACCCTCGCGTCGCCGCCCAAGGCGGGCGCATCTTCAAGCTGATGGGCGATGGCGTACTGATCGAGTTCGCCAGCGCGGCCTCCGCAGTCGCCTGCGCGCTCGACATTCAAGAAGCGATGGACGCCGCCGAGGGACATCGGCCGGAGGCCGAGCGTCTCCGCTACCGGATTGGGATCAATCTGGGCGACGTCATCATCGAAGCCGACGACATTTACGGCGAAGGCGTCAATGTCGCTGCACGGCTGCAGGCGCTGGCGCCGGTGGGCGGGATCGCGCTCTCACGCAACGTGCGCGACCAGGTGGCGGGCAAGGTCGCGGCGGAGTTTCACGACCTCGGGCCGCACACGGTCAAGAACATCGAAACGCCAGTGCGCGTCTTCGCGGTGCGGCCGCAGAGCGCCACCACGCCGGTGACAGGAGCAGAGCGCGTGCAAAAGGTGTCCGTCTGCGTTTTGCCATTTGCCAACATGAGCGGCGACAGCGAGCAGGAATACTTCTCCGACGGCATCAGCGAGGACATCATCACCGATCTCTCGAAAGTGTCGGCGCTCTCAGTGATCGCCCGCAACAGCGCCTTTCAATTCAAGGGCAAGAATGTCGACGTGGTGCAGGTCGCGCGCCAACTCGGCGTCACGCATGTGCTGGAAGGCAGCGTGCGCAAGGCAGGTGGGCGCGTACGCATCACCGCGCAGCTGATCGATGGCGCCAAAAACGATCACGTCTGGGCAGAACGCTACGACCGAAACTTGGACGACATCTTCGCCATCCAGGACGAAATTTCGGAAGCCATCGTCGCCGCGCTCAAACTCAAATTACTGCCGGAGGAGAAGAAGGCCATCGAGATGCGCGGCACCGACAATGTCGAGGCCTACAATCTCTTCCTCATGGCGCGGCAGGAATACGCGGGCGGCCTCGAAGGCGATCTAGTGCGCGCGAGAACCATCGTCCGCCTCTGCACCCGCGCTACCGAGATAGATCCGAACTATGCGCGGGCCTGGGCGTTGATTGCGTTGGCCCTAGTGGGCGCCGGCCACACTCATGGCAGCGAGGGCGACGGCGGACTCGCGGCGGCTGATCGCGCGTTGGCGCTGGACCCCAATTTGGCCGAGGCTCATGCAGTCAAGTCTCTAGTGTTTTCCGAACAGGCTCGCCACGAGGAAGCGCTGGCCGAAATGGAGCTCGCGCTTCGCTTGGACTCTGAATCCCACGAGGTAAACAAGGCGGCAGCGCGTCTATATTTCGTGCGGCAGCGGCTTGATGGCGCCATCCGTCATTATGCCAAGGCCGTGGAACTCGTGGAGTTGGATTTCAGTTCGGCCGGCATGCTGGTGACCTGCCACACCGCGCTCGGAGATCACGCCGCGGCGCACAGCGCCGCTGAAATCACACTCGCGCGTGTCGAGAAGGTCTTGGCGCAGGATCGCAACAACAGCGCCGCCGTCGGCCATGGCGCCGACGCGCTTGCTGTGTTGGGCCAAGGCGAACGAGCCAAGGAATGGATGGCCCGCGCCCTCCTGATTGATCCCGAAAATCTCGGCATGCGCTACAACTTCGCCTGCTGCCTCGCGGTTCATCTAAAGGATGCAAGCGCCGCTATCGACACGCTTGCCCCGGTTCTGGCGCAGTCGGCCATCGGCCGAATCAACTACACGAAGATCGATCCCGACTTTGACTCCCTCCGCGACGATCCCCGCTTCCAAGCCATGATCGCCGAAGCGGAAGCGCGGCTGGCGGCGGCCAAGGACCCTCCTTAAAAAAATCAATCCGACCGACTTCCCACCTGCCTTAGCATCCCGCCTCCCATGCACGACGGCGCTCCATCCTCTCCCCGCACAAGCGGCCAAGCTGACGAAACGGCGGCGCCGCGCGTCGCGCCGCTCGGCCTGTGGCGCGTGGCGGGTGCGTTTTTGCACACGCTGCATATGCTCTTCGGCGCGCCGGAGGAGATCGCGTCGAAGCACGAGTTCACCACCCGCACCCACGCGCAGCTCGCCTCGTGGCTGCGCTGCGCGGAGGCGTTGATGCGGCGGCTCCTGTTGATCGAGGCGTCCGCCTACCCCAAACCCAACACGCGCCCATTGCTGCGCCCCGCGCGCGTGCGCGCACGCAAGCTGATGAGTTTCACCGCGGAAGCGCCAGAAAAGTGGCGCGTCGCGTTTCGTTGCTTTTCTTCCCCCGTTCACGGGGGAAGTGTCAGCGCGCAAGGCGCGATGACGAAGGGGGCGAAGCGCCCTGCACGCATCTCCCGCGAAGAGCGCTGGTGCGCGGAAAACTTCAAGCCGGTGACGTTTCGCTCCAGCTGGCCGCTGGCCGAGCGTTACGAAGCGCTGATCCGCGTCTTCAACGATCCTTCCGCCTACGCACGGCGCCTCGCGCGGCGGCTCCACGCAACGCCGCACCGCATCGTTGAGGCGCTACGTGCGCCGCCGGAGGCGATCCATCGCGTCGATGATTTCGCGCTGATGGGCGCGTCCGCCGAAACCGCGTGGCGGGCGCATTTCAGTTCAGCCTAAACGGCAAAGACGCCGCTAACCAAAACACCGTCCGCGCCAGTTGATGCGGGCGCGTTGAATCACGGCAAACGCAGCGTTCACTTTCCTTGCTAGTTCCTTTGCAAGACTTTGCCGCCAGATTAATCGGCGGGGCAATTTAGAAACGAACGAAGTGCGTCTTGCTCACGGCAAATCAAAAAGCCAAATCTCGTGCGCGTCAGCGCGCAAACGCACCGCTTGAACTCGCCGCTGGCGATGTGATCGCGGCCGATTTCGAAGAAGCGCCGTTCGAGCCGCCGCCGCTCGATGACATTTTCGGCTGCGAAGAATGCGCCAAAGAAGAAGCTGTCTTCGAAGAAGAAGACGCCCCCTTCGATCCGCCAGAGTTCGAAGAAACGTTCATAGCGGTGCCGCCGCAAATTATTGCTGTCGCGCCAGAACCGAAATCAGAACCCAAACCGGAGCAACCTCCCCATCGCGATCGCCCGCTGCCCGCGATCTCAATCTTCGCCGCCTACGATCGCCCAGAATCGCAAACGCTCCTGCAAGATCTCGCGCGTGATCCGCGTCTGTCTCGCGCCGAATTCCAAATCGCCCGCGGCGGCATCGATGCAGCCCTAAATCACAGCGCCGATCTCTACGTTCTGGAAACCACCCTAGAACGCGCCGCCATGCTTGACGCTCTAGATCGCCTCCGCGCTGTTTCGCCGAGCGCGCGCATCGTGATCATAAGCCCCGTCAACGATATCGCCCTCCTGCGCGATCTCGCCGCTCGAAACGTCAGCGACTACATCGTGCCGCCGGCGAGCGCCGATAAAATCGCCAGCTCGCTCTGCGCGCTGTTCGCGAACAGCTACCCAGCAAGCGTCATCGCCGTCATCGGCGCTCGCGGCGGCATCGGCGCTTCAACCATCGCGCAAAATCTCGCCTGGTCGATCGCCGAACGGCAGCAACAACGAACAACGCTCGTTGATCTCGACTTCTCATTCGGCGCCGCCGCCGCGAATTTCCGTCACGCTCAATCCGCGTCCACCCGCGATGTGCTAAACTCCGAAAACGTCGAAGCAAGTCTCGTCCAATCGCTCAGTCAGCCAACGCCGCACCTGCAACTCCTCCCCGCGCCAGCCAAGACTGACGCGCTCGATGTGCTGGACGAAGCGTTCGATGAGCTGCTCTCGAACCTGAAACGCACCGCACGCTACGTGGTGCTCGATCTGCCCCACGCTTGGGAGCCCTGGGTGCGGACGGCTTTGCGGGAGGCCGATGAAGTCGTCATCGTCGCTGGCCCGGATCTCGCCAGCCTCCGGAACGCCGATAATATGCTGAAACTCCTCCGCTCCGAGCGCGACAAACCAAGCGCGCCTCAGGTGGTGCTCTCAATGTGCGGCCTGCCGAAGCGACCGGAAATTCCGCTGAAGGACTTTGCGCAAGCTTTGAAAACGCAGCCGCTAGCGTCGTTCAATTTTGAACCTGAATTGTTCGCCGCCGCCGAAGCCGACGGGCAAATGATCTTTGAAGTGATGCCCGATTCAAAAGCCGCGCTACAGCTCGATACGCTGGCATCCCTGCTCACCGGCCAAGAGCCGATCGCCCACCCCGTAATGCGAACGCCGGAGAGGCCAACAGAAACGCAGCCGGTTCTCGAACTGGTCACGCCGATCCCGGCGCCGCGCCGAAAACTGCGCGTCGTGCGGAGTGGCTTCGTCGCACTGCAAGAGCCAACGCCGATGAAGCGCCGCTCGACCGGGCTGATACGGGCGCTCGCCGCAGTCGCCGCGCTTGTAGCGGTTGGTGTCTGGTATGTGGGCGAAAAGACTGCCACTGCGCCGCAAGAAGCGGGCAGTGCGTTTAACGCGTGATCACTCGACTTCCCAGTCGATCTCGCCGCGCACTTCTGCGGGGACATTCTCGCAAAGCGTCGATGTAAGCTGGGATTGCGTTTTGTTGCGCGGCGCGCGCAACACAAACGTGACCCGGCTTTTGTTGAAAGAGCGATCTTCGCTGATGATCTTGCAGCCAAGTTGCGCAAGGACGACGCGATAGGCCTCGGAGGCGTCCTTGACCTTGCCTTTCGGGATCTCGCTGACTTCGAGTTCACAAACCGGATGGCCGTCGAACACGTAAATGAGCAACCAGGCGAAGGCGGTCGCGATAATCGCAAAGTGCGGCAGGTTCAAACCGGAGATGAGCCCAATCAGCGTCACCATAATCAAACGGCCAGTGTCACGCGTCGAAGCCGCGTCGGTCCGAAAGCGCATGAGGCCGCCCAAGCCGAAGATCACGAAGCCGACGACCATCCCATACTGAAGGACGATTTCGCCAACCACCGCGCCGACAAGCGCGTACATGATCAAGACTTTCGGGAGTTCTGCTTCTTCTCGCGTATCGACCGTGCGCGCGGAGGTCGGATGGAAAGCGATGACGGCGCCGAGAAAAATAGCCAGCATCAACGCCAAGAACGACTGAAGCAGCGCTTCGTTATCGAGGAAGCCCTCCCAGCCGACTGACGGCAGCTCCCGCGTCATATCGCCGAACATTATCTGCCGCCCCCGCGAATCGTTTGTGCGATCAAGCGCTTGGCGGATGCCAATGCCAACCCGGCTCCCGGTCTACCTGAACCGAAACTGAAGCGAAAAGGCCAATTCTGGGCAAGGTGAACCCTTTTTTTCGCCATGCGTTTTAGGCACATGACCCACATGAACAGACGCTTTGCCCTTTTGGGCCTCTCCGCCCTCGTGCTTGCTCCCGCCGCACACGCGCAGCAGGCGACTCCGGTCGTGCTCGAAGGCGCCCAGCGCACCGAAGGATTGGCGCTCGCGAACCGTTCGCTGAACGCGGTTCGGCGCCTGCAAGGCCGCTTCATCCAAACCTCGCCCGGCGGCGCCCGCGCCAGCGGGATGTTTTACCTACAGCGACCAGGGCGGCTGCGCTTCGAATACGATCCGCCCGCTACATTGCTCATCGTCGCCGATGGCAGTGTCGTAGCCATGCGCGATACCGAGCTTCGAACTACTGAGCGCACGCCGATTCGCTCAACGCCGCTGAACCTCATTCTTGGCGAAACCATCAATCTTGAGCGCGATGCACGCGTGCTGCGGGTTTCGCGTGCAGGGCCCTGGCTGATGATCACCGCGCGCGATCGCTCGGGCCAAACCGACGGCCAGATCACGCTTCAATTCCAAGGCCCCAACGCCGACTTGCGCTCCTGGGACGTCATCGACGCGACCGGCGCCCGGACGCGGATCACGCTTTCGGACGTCACACAGCCGGCGAGCTTCGATCGAAGCCTGTTCAGGCTCGAAGACATGCTGTCCCCCCGTCGCCGCTGACGAAGTAAGGCAAAGCAAGGCAAGAAGTTTCACTAATGAAATCTTGATTTTTTCTGCTTTGTATCGTATATGCAACAGGAGCCGCCGCTCATCCCCTGGATGGCGTCGTCCCCCCCGCTGACGGATCCAGCGCGGCGGCTTAGCCGGACTCCCCTGCCGGCAAACGAGCGCCTCCTCAAAGGCGCGAAAAATTGAGGCCCGGTCGCGGACTGCGATCGGGCCTCTTTCTTTGTCTTCGCCCTTTGAATCTCCGGCCCTGAGACGCCACACACACTCGATGCTGAAAATTGCGACCTGGAACATCAACTCCGTGCGCCTGCGCATTGGCACGGTCTGCCGCTTCCTCGGCGAAGCGAAGCCGGACGTCCTTTGCTTGCAGGAAATCAAATGCCGGAACGGGGAGTTTCCGTCGAAGGCCTTCAAGGAGGCGGGCTACAAGCACATTCACGTCGTTGGCCAAAAGGGCTGGCACGGCGTCGCCATTGTTTCACTTGTAAAGCTGGAGCCTGTTGAGGCGCCGGCGATCTGCCCGAAGAAAGAGGCGCGGATTGCTGCGGCGCTGATTGATGGCATCGAAGTGCACAATCTTTATGTGCCGGCCGGCGCAGATGTGCCGGAGCTGACCAATCCGAAGTTCGTGCACAAGCTCAACGTGCTCGACAAAATGAAGACGCTCTACAGGAAGCGCAAAGGCGGCGTGCCCACCGTGCTCGTCGGCGATCTCAATGTAGCGCCAGGTGAGTTCGACGTTTGGAGCCACAAGCAATTGCTCAATGTCGTCTCGCACACGCCAGGCGAAACCGATCGGCTGAACGCGGTGCGTGACTTTGGCGGCTTCGTGGATTTGGCGCGCTCACACAAACCTGACCCAGAAAAGCTCTTTACCTGGTGGAGCTATCGCAGCCCGGATTGGACCAAGAACAATCGCGGCCGCCGCCTCGATCATATCTGGGCAACGAGCGATATCGCTGTCACCTCACAGGCTGCGGCGTTTCATATCCATGTGCCCGTGCGCTCGTGGGAGCGCCCGAGCGACCATGTTCCCGTCGTAGCGGGCTTAAAACTTTGAGACTTTCGTCGCGCACGGATTGAGACGTGCAATTGCCCCGCTAAGGTGCGCGCAACAATACGGGGATCGATCATGAACATTTCTCGGCGCGCCGTTCTCGGCGCTGGCGCAGCTGGCGCCGCCGTCCTTTCTGGCTGCGCATCGGGCGGCACGACTGCGGCGAGTGTGCCGGGTGATGTAGGCGCTGCATTGAACGCTGTGCTGGATCGGTCCGTGGCCAATTCGCTGCGCCGCTCGCCCGAGCGCTGCACCAGCTTGGGCCTGACTGAAGCGCGCGCCGGCTACCGCTTCATCGACGAGGTGAGCGATGCTTCCAAAGCGGCGGCGCGTGAAGCCCGCGCGCAGCAACAAGCCTCGTTGAATGAACTCCGCGCGATCAGCCGAGATGCACTCTCGCCGCGCGATCGAGTGACCTACGACGTGGTCGAAACGGCCTGGGTCAATTCGCTCGACAGCAGCGCATTCGAAGTCGGCGGCGGCGCGGGCTCGCCTTATGCGGTGACGCAGCTTACCGGCGCGTATCGCTCGATGCCGAACTTTCTGAACGAGCAGCATCCACTCAGAACAATTGATGAGGCGGATGGTTATTTAGCGCGGATCGACGGCTTCGTTGGCCAGCTAGATGCCGAGACGGCGATTGTCGCTGAGGATGCGGCGGCTGGCGTCATCCCGCCCGATTTCGCAATCGACAAAGCCGTGTTGCAGCTCGGCCGCCTCACGGAGGGCGCGCCGAACCAAAACATTCTTGTGCAATCGTTGGTGCGCCGCTTGCCTGAAGTGCAGACAATCCCAGAAGCCTCGCGCGCTAGCTATATCAGCCGCGCCGAAGCTGCGGTTCGTGATCGGGTGATCCCAGCAGTGCAACGTCAGATCGCGGCGCTGCAGCGCGTGCGGCCGCAAGCGGCATGATGCCGGCATCTGGCGGCTGCCACATGGCGCTGAGATGTATGCCGTCGCACTGCGCTCGCGGACGACGACCAACATGTCGCCGGACGAGATTCACAATGTCGGCCTTGAGCTGATCGCGCAATTCAACAGCGAGATGGATACGATCCTGCGCGCCGAAGGTATGACGCGCGGCAGTGTGGCCGAGCGCGTGCAGGCTCTCTCGCGCCGGCCGGATCAACTTTACCCAAACACCGATGCGGGCCGCGAGCAGATCCTTGCCGACCTCAACCAACAGACGCGCGAGATCGAAGCTCTGATGCCGCGCGCGTTCAACACGTTGGCGCAGGCGCAGCTGGAAATTCGCCGCGTGCCCACGTTCACGGAAGCAGGCGCGCCGGGCGGCTATTATCAGCGCGCTGCGCTCGATGGGTCACGGCCGGGGGCTTACTTCATCAACTTGCGCGACACCGCCGAATGGCCGCGCTTCACGCTGCCGACGCTGAATTATCACGAGGGCGTGCCGGGCCATCACTGGCAAATCTCGATCCAGCAAGAGTCAGGCTCGATCCCGTTCATTCGCAGCGCCATGCTGGGCTTTTCGGCGTTTAGCGAAGGCTGGGGGTTGTACGCAGAGCAACTCGCCGACGAGTTGGGCGCTTATTCCAACAATCGCCTCGGCCGCTTGGGTTATCTGCAATCGGCGACGTTCCGCGCTTCGCGTCTGGTTTGCGATACTGGCCTTCACCACAAGCGTTGGACGCGTGAGCAAGCGATCCAGTCGATGATGGAAGCGACGGGCGATCTGGAATCTTCGGTGACGACAGAGATCGAGCGTTATTGCGTGAACCCAGGCCAAGCGTGCGCGTATATGATCGGCCGCCAGGCGATCAATCGCATCCGGCAACAGGCCACGACAACGCTTGGACCGCGCTTCGATCTCAAAACTTTCCACGACACGATGCTGGCCAACGGCGCCGTGCCGCTCTCGGTGCTTGAGCGCGTGCTGGCGGATTGGGCGGCAGCGCAGGGTTAACGCACGCTGGCATTTCAGGCGCGTTCTGCGCGAGCGCGCCAAAGGCGCAAAGCTGCTCTTCAAAGGCGATTGCTACCGGTGTCACGGGTGAATTGTCCGGTCTGTCACAGTGGCCCGAAGAACGCGTTTGACATAAGACCCGCAGCCAAGACTTTGGGAAGAAACGCGACTGGAGCGCCGCCACAATGTGCGGTGCCTGGAGGGATTCCGTGACTCAAGAAATCGCCGGCCTGCACCCCGCCCCGACGAACCACAAAAAGCTGATCGCCTGGGTGGAAGAGATCGCCGCGCTGACCAAGCCGGATCGCGTCTATTGGTGCGATGGCTCGGAGCTCGAGTGGCACCGCCTGACCAAAGAGCTCGTCGCCGCCGGCACGCTGAAGCAGATCAATCCGGAAGCGCGTCCGAACTCGTTCTATGCCGCGTCCGATCCGAAGGATGTCGCGCGGGTCGAGAAGCAGACCTACATCTGCCCGGAGAACGAGGCGGACGCTGGCCCGACCAACAATTGGATGGCGCCGGCCGAAATGCGCGCCAAGCTTGGCAGCTTGTTCGATGGCTGCATGCGCGGGCGCACGATGTACGTGGTGCCGTTCTGCATGGGGCCGCTTGGTTCGAAGATTTCCCAGCTCGGCGTCGAGATCACGGATTCGGGGTACGTCGCCGCTTCGATGCGCATCATGACGCGCATGGGCAAAGGCGCGCTGGACGAGATGGGCGCGGACGGTTTCTTCGTTCCGGCGGTCCATACGCTAGGCGCACCGCTGGCCGCCGGCCAAAAGGACGTGCCGTGGCCGTGCAACGCCGAGAAGTGGATCGTGCACTTCCCGGAAGCGCGCGAAATCTGGAGCTATGGGTCGGGCTACGGCGGCAACGCGCTCTTGGGTAAGAAGTGCTTTGCGCTGCGGATCGCTTCGGTGATGGCTCGCGATGAGGGTTGGCTCGCCGAGCACATGCTCATCTTGAAGCTGACCAACCCGCAGGGTGATTCCAAGTACGTCGCGGCCGCCTTCCCATCCGCGTGCGGCAAGACCAACCTCGCCATGTTGCAGCCGACGATCCCCGGCTGGAAAGCTGAAACCATTGGCGATGACATCGCCTGGATGCGCTTTGGCGATGATGGCCGTCTCTATGCGATCAATCCGGAAGCTGGCTTTTTCGGCGTCGCGCCGGGCACTGGCGCGAAAACCAATAAGAGCGCGCTCGACACGCTCTATGCCAACACGGTGTTCACCAATGTCGCGCTGACGAAAGACGGTGACGTGTGGTGGGAAGGTTTGACCGCGACTCCGCCGGCCGGCCTCATCGACTGGCAAGGCAATGAGTGGCTGCCGGATTCAAAATTCCCGGCGGCGCACCCGAACTCACGCTTCGCCGTTCCTGCCGGCCAATGCCCGGTGATCGCGCCCGAGTGGGAAGATCCCGCAGGCGTGCCGATCGATGCGATCTTGTTCGGCGGCCGCCGCGCCAGTGCGGTGCCGTTGGTGACAGAAGCGTTCGATTGGGCGCATGGCGTGTTCCTCGCGTCGAACGTCGCGAGCGAAGGCACCGCTGCGGCTGAGAACAAGGTCGGCGAACTGCGCCGCGATCCGTTCGCGATGCTGCCGTTCTGCGGTTACAACATGGGCGATTACTTCTCACATTGGCTGAAGGTCGGCGAGCGCGAGGGCGCGCAGCTGCCGAAGATCTTCTTCGTGAACTGGTTCCGCAAAGATCAGCACGGCAAATTCATCTGGCCGGGCTTTGGCGACAACAGTCGGGTTCTGAAGTGGATCAGCGATCGCCTCGACGGCAACGCCGAAGCGCGTGAAACCGCGATTGGCTTGGTGCCGGCGAAGGGCGCGCTCGACGTGAGCGGGCTCCAAATCAGCGACGAAGCGATGGATCTGCTCACTGACGTCGATCTCGATGTCTGGGCCGAAGAAGCGGATCTCATTCCACGCCACTACGAGACGTTCGGTGAACGCCTCCCGCAGCGTTTGTGGGATGAGTACGCCGCGCTGATCGAGCGTCTGGGCGAAGCGCGTTCGGGTAAGCCGATGAAGGCTGCTGCGGCGCGTGCCGCAAACGCACCGCGCCAAGTCGCCGGCAACGCTTCAGCGTCCTGAGCGAACACACTGTTTGAGTTGCGGCCGCTGGCGAAAGCTGGCGGCCATTTTTCTTTAGGCGCTCTTGCGGCGCATAAGGCGCGGGAGTTCGGCGCGCACGAGCCGGATCGTGTCGGCCATCGTGGCGCGGCCACGTTTGAAGAGCGCGACTGTGCCGAGCGCCACGAGGTACGCGACGATGGCGCTGGCTGCGAGTTGTGCGAACGCGTTCGGGAACGGCAGCCGTTGCAGCGCGCTGACGACGGCGAACGCGGCGGCGCTGCCCGCAGCAAATGGCGCGGCGCTCAAATAAAGATCGCTCATGCGGATGGGACCACGGCGCGTGACCCACCACCACAGCGCCGGCATGCGCAGCAATATGTCAGTGAGCGCGAAGGCAGCGGCCACACCGACGGCGCCCCAGCGCAAGCCGAAGACAAATGCCGCAACGCTGGTGACGCTGCTGAAGGCGCTCCACGCCAAATAGTCGCGCATGCGCGCTTGGCTGATGAACAAGAGGTCCATCGTCAAGCTGACGGGGCGATGCAATGCCGCGAGCGTGAGCCAAGCGAATATCGGTGCGGCCGGCGCCCATTGATTGCCGATCACGAACGGTACGAGCACCGGCGCAGTGGCGCCGACAGCCACAATGCCGGGAGTCAGGAACAGCATGAGCTGGCGAATGACGCGTAGATACGCGAAGCGATAGCGCTCGCCCTCTTCGTTCAGGCGCGAGAGGATCGGCAACAAGAGTTGTTGCAGCACCGTGTTGATGCGCTGGATTGGAACGATGGCGAGCTTGTTTCCGCGATCGTAGTGACCGAGCGCAACGCCGCCGACATAGCGGCCGATGAGGATGCTATCCGCCTCGCGCGCAATGACCGTGGCGCCGTCCGCCAGCATCACTGCGCCGCCGAATTTGTAGAAGCCGAGCAGGTCGCGGAAGCTCGGTTTTTCTCGCGGTATCCAGCCGACGCCGAGCCAGCAACCAAGCAAACTCACCACTTGCTGCACGGCAAAGCCGAGCACGAGCGACCAATAGCCAGCGCCAAGGAACGCCGCGCTCAGACTGGCGATAAAGCCCAGCGCCATGCCCACGGCGCTGATCATCGCCACCCAACCGAACTTCATCTGCCGGTTGAGCAGGGCCTCGTGGATATTGGTGAGGCCGGTGAGAATGAGAAAAATCGAGGAGACCGCTGCGACCAGTCCGGCGCGTGGGTCATTGTAGAAATCAGCCACGAAGGGCGAGCTGGCGAACATAATCGCCGCGGCCACGCAGCCGGCGATGACCGTAATCCAGAACAAGCCGCTGACTTGGTCGCGGCGCAGGGCCGGCGCTTGGATCACGGCTTGGCTGATGCCGAAATTGAGAATGAGCGCCCCGATCGAAACCAGCGGATCGATCATGGCGTAGATGCCGTAGTCGATCGGCTGCAGCAGCCGCGGCAACACCAGCAGGGACGCGGCCTGAAACGGCAGCTTCAGCAATTGGGCAATGCCGATCGCGAGCGCGCCATTGACGGCGTGGGTCTGCATCGACCCCGCCTTCGCCTCGAAAATAGGATCGCCGCCGCTCATGCGCGCACACTATAGCGCGTTGCGCCGCGCGCGTGATGCGACCGCAAGCGCCGGGCGTATTGCGGCGCGGATCGACCAAGCGCCGCCTCCAGCGTACGAAAGCGCGCTGACACACCTTACAGTTCGTGTAACGCTTCGGACGTGCCGTCTGCGCAACCGCCTCCGAGGCCGGACTCCTTCTACAGTTGGAAGGACTTGATGGACCGCGCCTTCGCACTCGCTGACAGCGGTGGTTTTCAAAACTGGGAAGGCGTTGCGGCGGCGATCGAGGACGAGCGCCCTGGCGCAGCTACGCGTTTAAAGGCGGCCAAGCGGCTCTGTTCCGAGCTGAGTGATCGGTGCGCAGAAGCCCTGGGCCGAACGAGGCAGTAAATGTGGCGGCGGTCGCCGCTTACGAAAACGGCCCTCTCCATCGCTGGAGAAGGCCGCTCTCGTATTAGAGCCCCCCGGCTCCACTGACCTGCGTACCCGCATCTCGAAGCGCTCGATAGCCGCCGCGAACGGTATCCCGGGGGCTGTGGTCCAAATCGCACTCTTGTGACCGCGGGCACACTGGTTTGGCGCTTGCGCGCCCACCTAGTTCTCATCGGAATGAGGGAGCGGCGATCGAATGAAATCAAAGAACCGCTCCTGAACATAGGAGCTTCCGGTTCAAGTCCGCGCTGACCGCTTTACCGCGCACGGCCAGCTGGACGAGAGCCCACTCGGAAGACAGAGGGCCCGGAGCAATCCGGGCCTTCATCTTGTTGGGCCGAGTTCGGCCTTGCCGCACGAACAACGCTATAAAGCCCTATTCCTGAGCCGGCGGATGATCGGCTTCGTCGAGAAAATACCAGGGCATCAGGCCGTAATCTGGTTCGGGGGCGCCGTAGAGCCAGCGCAGGGCGTGGAGCGCGGCGCCGTGATAGATGGTGGCGTGGGTTTCGGTTTCGCGGCGATCGACGAAGTTGAAATTCACCGTGTCCTCGCGCGCGCGGCCTAGAGCGGCGACGAGATAATCCATGCCGGTTTGGGTCGCGCCGCCTTCATTGCCGATGGTGAGATAGAGGCGGATGTCGCTCGCGGGGCGGCCGGCCAGGCGTTGCGCGGCGCTCATGGCGAGAGCCTTATTGTCCCACCAGAGGCTTGGGCTGATGGCGATGTAATCGTTGAAGAGCGTGGGTTGCTCGAGAAACGTGTCGACGACGAAGAGCCCGGCGAGTGACTCTCCCATCACCGCGCGGCGCGGGCCGGTTCGGTAGTTGGCCTCGATGAACGGGATGACTTCGCTTTGCAGGTAGCGGCGGAAATCCGGTGCGCCGCCCGCTTCCGGCAATTCGGCTTGCAGGCGCGGTTCGAGACGAATCGGCGGCGTCAGTTCGTGACGGCGCGCATTGGTGCGGACGCCGACGATGATGAGCTTTTCATAGGTCCAGCTCAGCGCGCCGAGTTGGCCGAGGCCGGCGATGTGCGGGAAATCCTGATCGACGCCGCCATCGAGCACGTAGAGAACGGCGTAGCGATCGGTGCTGGTCGCGTAATCCGGCGGCGTCCAGACATTGATCTCACGCGCATCGCCGAGGATTTGCGAATGCAATGTATGGGATTGGCCGAGGATGATTGGCAGCGCCGATTGCGCGGGAACGTCGTTCGTCGTCGCGCACGCGCAGAGAAGCGCGCACAGGCCAAGCAGCCAGTTTTTCATCGTGTTCACACCTGTAGGCGGTAGCCACCAGTTTCGGTGATCAAAAGCTTGGGGCTTTGTGCGTCCGGCTCGATCTTTTGACGCAGACGATAAATGTGCGTCTCGAGCGTGTGGGTGGTGACGTTGGCGTTGTAGCCCCACACTTCGCGTAGCAATTCCTCGCGACCGACTGGCTTTTCGCCGGAGCGATAGAGGTAACGCAGGATCGACGCCTCTTTGTCGGTGAGGCGAACCTTCTTCTGCGCCGGATCGATCAAGAGCCGCATCGCTGGGCGGAATTCGTACGGGCCGATTTTATAGACCGCGTCTTCGCTGGCTTCGTGGCTGCGCAGGTGGGCGCGGATGCGGGCGAGCAGCACCGAGAATTTGAACGGCTTCAGCACGTAATCGTTGGCGCCGGCGTCGAGGCCTTGGACTTGTTGCTCTTCTTCCTGGGCGGCGCCGGTCAGCATGATGATCGGGGCTTTGACGCCTTGGTCGCGGAGCTGCTTGCAGGCTTCGAAGCCGTCCATGTCCGGCAAGCTGACATCGAGCACGACGGCGGCCGGTTTGTGCTCGGCGGCGGCGGCAAAGCCCTCGGCAGCCGTGGCGGCGCCGACGGCGCCAAAGCCGTCTTCCAGCTCAAATTGCTCGACCAGCGCCTGACGGAGGTCAGCGTCGTCGTCGATTACCAGGATGGTTGTTTCGCGTGACATTGGTCCCCGAGTGTCAGGCTTAAAGCCTACCCGAACGGAAATGACCACGGCAGATCGGTGATTTGCAACCTTTGACGCCCGCTCCGGCCGCCTGGGGCGATCACTACTCGGTCAACTGGGCGGGTCCGGGCCGTGATCCGAACAGCGCCGAGCCTATTCTTACGTGCGTCGCGCCGAAGCGGATCGCGGTCTCGAAATCGTCGCTCATGCCCATGCTGAGATGGGTGAGGCCGTTGCGGGCGGCGATCTTGGCCAGGAGTGCAAAGTGCATCGCGGACTCCTCGTCGACTGGCGGGATGCACATGAGGCCGCGGATTGGCAGGCTGTAGGTGTCGCGAGCGGCTTTGATGAAGGCGTCGGCTTCGCAGGGCGCGATACCGGCCTTCTGCTCTTCTTCGCCGGTGTTCACCTGGATGAGGATGCCGGGGCTCTTGCCCTGCTTCTGAGCTGCTTCGGCGAGCGCGGCGGCGAGCTTGGGGCGATCCAGGCTTTCGATCACATCGAACAATGCGACAGCATCCGCGGCCTTGTTAGATTGGAGCGGGCCGATGAGGCGTAGCTGCACATCGCTGTGTTCTGCGCGGCGTGCGGCCCAGCGCGTTTGCGCTTCCTGCACACGGTTTTCACCGAACACACGCTGGCCTGTCGCGAGCATAGCCTCGACACGATCGTCAGGCTGTTGTTTGGAGACAGCGATGAGCGTGATGCTTTGAGGCGCACGCCCTGCTTCGGCCGCGGCTTTCGCCATGCGGTCCAGAATGGCGGCGCGGGCCGCTGCGATGTCGGAAGGAACGCTCATGCGGGCAGTCCATGTGCTAGCGGCGACAGCGGCGCGGCTCAACCGCAACGCGGGCGCTGCGGGCATTCCGGCGCTTTATTTTTTCACAGACCCGGAGCGGACGCCTGATCCTGTGGGCGCCGCTGGGCGGCTGCCGCGCGAAACCGCTGTGGTTTACCGGCATTTTGGCGCAACCAACCGCGCGCGGGTGGCGCGTGAGCTTGCGGCGCTCTGCCGGTCGCGCGGGCTTTATTTGCTGATCGGCGCCGACGCCGAATTGGCCGCTACGTGCGGCGCGGATGGCGTGCATTGGCCCGAGCGGCTGATGCCGAACCAACGTGGCAGTGCGTTTCGCCTGGTTACGGCTGCTGCACACAATGTTGCGGCGGTCTCGCGCACGAGCGCGGCCAGGCTCGATGCCTGCATGCTCAGCCCGATCTTTCCGAACCGCAGCGCGTCGGCGCGCCATGAGCTTGGACTTTTTCGCGCTAGCCAAATTGCGCGTGCGAGCGCTGTTCCGGTGATTGCGCTTGGCGGCGTCAACGCCGGCAATGCGGCGCGGCTTATCGGACGCGGCTTTGCCGGAATCGCTGCAGTCGATGCATTGATTGAAGATTAGAAGCGGAACGCCGACTCGATCCGCACGTCAGCGCGCGGCTCGTCTTCGTTGACGCGGGCTACCGGAGCTGCACCTGGCGCTGGCGTGGTTTCCAGGTTGAACTGGCCGCCGACGCTGATGTTCGGCGTGAACTGGTAATAGGCGCCCACCGATGTCTGGTCACCGTGGCCGCCATCCGGGGCGCGTTCGATGCGTTGCGCTTCGCGAACATCCACCGTGACGCCCCAACGCTGGCTCAACGTCCAGGCCGGCGCCAGCAGACCAGCTTCCTGGTCACCGGCGATGGATTCTGTCACGCCATTGGAGGTGGTGAAGCGCTGGTACCACGGTACCGCGCCTTCAGCCGACTGGACGCTCGGTACCGGGGCTGCAACGCGTTCTTGCGCCTGCGCGACGCCGGCCGTCGCCAAAATGGCGACTCCCGCGATCAAAACTGCAGACGTCCGAGACACGATTCCTACCCCTCAGCACTCGCTCAGCTACACAACATAACGCATGACGGGCTGATCCGCAGTGAACTTTAGGACACAGCTCGCCAAGAAATTTGCGGCGAAAGGTAGGCACGGACGTGTGGATAAACCAATAAAGCGAGCCGCCGCCACAACATAGCCAGCTTCGCAGCTGACCCCTGGCTCAGTTGCTGGCCCATGATATACGGGCGGGCCAAAGCGCCGGGGATGGCGCTGACGACGGCGGAGGAAAATCGAAATGATGCAGGCTGGGCGCACACTTCTGAAGGGCGCGATTTTCATGGTCGCGGCCGTGGCGCTTTCGGGCTGCTCAATGTTCCGCAGCGACGACAGCGGCCAGTCACGCGCCGACGATAATGCCGGCCGCGGCAGCACCGGCGGCGGCCTCTTCGGCGGTGGCGGCAACCGCGCCAGCGAAGATGGCATTGGCGTCAACTCGTACCTCTGGCGCGCTTCACTCGACACGCTGAACTTCATGCCGTTGGCTTCGGCCGATCCGTTCGGCGGCGTGATCATCACCGATTGGTACTCGGCCCCAACGACGCCGAGCGAGCGCTTCAAGGCGACGGTTTATATCCTCGACACACGCCTGCGCGCTGACGCGCTCAACGTCTCGATCTTCCGTCAGACCAACACCGGCGGCCAATGGGCTGACGCATCGGTCGATCCGGACACCGAGATCCAGATCGAAAACGCGATCCTGCAGCGCGCGCGCGAACTGCGCCTTAGCAACGTCCGCTAGACACAACGAGCGTTTGCCGTCACCAAAACGCTCCACGGAACGGGGCGTAAGTAAGCATGTCGTCCAGGTACAATCACCGCGAAGTCGAACCGAAGTGGCGCGCGCGTTGGGCCGCCGCCGGCATCGATCGCGCGCTTTCGCCTGAAGACGCCAAAGGCAAAAAGAAAGCCTACGTGCTTGAGATGTTTCCCTATCCGTCGGGACGCATCCATGTAGGCCACTCGCGCAATTACACGATGGGCGATGTGATCGCCCGTTTCCGCCGCTCGAACGGCTACAACGTGTTGCACCCGATGGGCTGGGACGCGTTCGGTTTGCCGGCGGAAAACGCCGCGATGGAACGCGGCATCCATCCGAAGGGCTGGACCTACGACAATATCGCCGCGATGCGGGAGCAATTGAAATTGCTCGGCCTCGCCATCGATTGGTCGCGCGAGATCGCGACGTGCGATGTGGCCTATTACAAACACCAACAAGCGATGTTCCTGGCCTTCTGGAAGAAGGGCCTCGTCTATCGCAAGAAGCAGAAAGTGAATTGGGATCCGGTCGACAACACCGTGCTCGCGAACGAGCAGGTGGTCGATGGCAAGGGTTGGCGCTCGGGCGCACCGGTCGAGACGCGTGAGCTTGAGCAGTGGATGTTCAAGGTCACGGCGTATGCGGAAGATTTGTTGGCGGCGCTCGAGAAGCTGGACAAGTGGCCCGACAAAGTCCGGCTGATGCAGACGAACTGGATCGGCAAGAGCCAGGGCGCGAAGATTTGGTGGGACATCGCCGAAGCGCCTTCGTTTCTGCCGCCCTCGCCTCCTGGCGAATCGAACCACGCGCGCGATCCGATCGAAGTTTACACAACGCGGCCGGACACGCTATTTGGCGCGAGTTTTCTGGCGCTGGCGCCGGATCACCCGCTGACCAAAGCGATTGCCGAGCACAATCCTGACGTCGCGAAGTTCATCGAGCAATGCGCGCAGCTCGGCACCTCGGAAGCTGATATCGAGAAAGCGCCGAAATTCGGCGTGGATCTTGGTGTTCGCGTGCGTCACCCGTTCGATCCGGACTGGATTTTGCCGGTGTGGGGCGCGAACTTCGTGCTCTCGACATATGGCACCGGCGCGATTTTCGGTTCACCCGCAGGCGATCAGCGCGACTTGGATTTCGCGAACAAGTACAAACTGCCATTTAAACCGGTGGTGCTGCCAGCAGGCGAAGATGCGGCCACCTATACGGTGACGAAAGACGCGTTCACCGATGACGGCACCCTCTACAATTCGAAATTCCTCGACGGCCTGAACACGCGCGACGCGGTCAAGGCGGCGATTGCTGAGCTGGTGAAGATCGAGGCTGGCGAAGCGACGACTCAATGGCGTCTCCGCGATTGGGGCGTTTCACGGCAGCGCTATTGGGGTTGCCCGATCCCGGCGATTCACTGCGCCACATGCGGCGTCGTGCCTGTGCCGGAAAAGGATTTGCCGATCGCGCTGCCGGATGATGTGACCTTCGATAAGGACAAGCCGGGCAATCCGCTGGACCGCCATCCGACCTGGAAGCACACCACCTGCCCGCAATGCAACGCCGCAGCGACACGCGAGACCGACACGCTCGATACATTCGTGGATTCGAGCTGGTATTTCGCGCGCTTCACCGATCCTAACAATGAGAACGCGCCATTCGACAAGAAGCTGGCGGGCTATTGGCTGCCAGTGGATCAGTATGTTGGCGGCGTTGAGCACGCGGTTTTGCACTTGCTCTACGCGCGCTTCTTCACGCGCGGCATGCGCGATTGTGGATTTCTGGAAGGGCCCGCGGATGGCGAGCCGTTCCGGAGTTTGTTCACGCAAGGCATGGTGGTTCACGAGACGTACTTCCGCGAAAGCGCACCCGTCCCAGATGGGGAATGGGAACTGCTCGACAACGGATTCGTAGTTCATAAGAAAAGCAATAAACGCCTGTCGTGGGTCACCTATCTCACCGGTGAAATCACTCAGGTGAGGTTTGTTGCGACTTGGCTTTCTCCGGACGAAGTCACGCGAGAGGGCGATCGTATCATTGAACCCGAAACCGGCCTGCCGGTGGTCGTCGGCGCCATCGAGAAGATGTCGAAGTCGAAGAAGAACGTCGTCGACCTCGATGCGTTCGTCACCGATTTCGGCGCTGATGTTGCGAGGTGGTTTGTGTTGTCGGACTCGCCGCCAGAGCGCGACGTCGAGTGGACGGCGTCAGGCGTTCGCGGATCATGGGCATATGTGCAGCGCGTGTGGTCGCTGACCGAAGCGCACGGGCGTCCAGCCCCGAAGCCAGGTGATGCGGCGCCGAACACGGCAAACGAGGGTGAGGCTCTGGCGCTGCGCCAGCTCGCGCATCGCGCCATCCAAAGCGTCACCGAGGATATCGAAAGCTTCCGTTTCAACGTCGCGGTCGCGCGCGGTTACGAGCTGGTCAACGCCATCGCCAAGCTGAAGGACGATGACGAGGGAGCGGTGTTCGCGCGCGGCGAAGCGCTGCGTATCCTGGCGCAACTGATCTCCCCTTTCATGCCGCACTTGGCGGAAGAGTGCTGGGAGACACTGGGCGGCGAGGGCTTTGTGGCCGCCGCGCGGTGGCCGGTGGCCGACCCGGCTTTGGCGGCGCGCAATACGGTTACGCTGCCGATCCAGGTGAACGGTAAGAAACGTGCGGAAATCGAAGCGCCGAAAGGCGCGGCGGAAGCCGATATTCGTGAGTTGGCGCTGCAACACGTGGCGGTGAAGCCCTTCCTTGAGGGCGTTACCGTTCGCAAGGTGATTGTGGTCGCCGATAGGATCGTCAATATCGTCGCGAACTAGCGGCGGGAGAAACCCCAGATGCGCGTATTGCTCGCCAGTCTTATCCTTTTGCTCGCCGCATGCGGTTTTCAGCCCATGTACGCGCCTGGCAGCGGCGCGCATGCGATCGGCCCAGTTCAGGTCGCCGAGATCGAGGGCCGCGCCGGCCATGTGCTGCGCACGGAGCTGACGCGCATCCTCGCCGTCGAGAATGACGGCTCGCCAACAGCAAACCTCGAAATCACGTTAGCGGAAGTGATCACGCCGCTTGGGATCCGCATCGACGAATCCGCGACGCGCTCCGAGCTGCGGCTGACAGCGAACTACATTCTGACGCCCGCGCAAGCGGGCGGGCGCGTGATGCGCGGCTCGGTGTCGACGGTGGTGAACTACGACATTCCGACAGCGGCATTCGGCGAAATCGCGGCGCAAGATGACGCGCGCGAGCGTGCGGCCGAGACCATGGCGCAGCGTTTCCGCGCTGAGCTAGCGCTGCGTATCGCTCAAGCGCGCCAAGGCTAAACAGTGGCGCAAATCAAAGGCGTCTCGATCCGGCGCTTCCTCGACAAGCCGGACAAAAGCGTCCGCGCGATCCTTCTTTACGGCCCAAACGAAAGTTTCACGCACGAGGCCGCGCAAAGGCTGGCGGCGTGGGCGCTCGGCAAATCCGATGATCCCTACGCCATCACCAAGCTTGGCGAAGATGAGATCAAGCGCGATGGCGCTAAGCTCGGTGACGCTTTGGCGGCGCAGTCGCTGCTGGGTGGGCCGACGATTGTATGGGCGCGAGTGAGCGGCAAAAGCGCGGATGACTCCATTCTCGATGCGCTCGCAAGCATCGAGCGCGGCGAGCCGAACGGATATCTCATCGTTGAGGCCGGCGATCTCGGTGGTTCGGCCGAGATCGTAAAGAAGTTCGGCGCGGCGACGCACGCTTCGGTGATTGCGTTTTACGAGGAAACCGACGCCGAGCGCGCCGTGTACGCCAAAGCGCTGGCGAAAGAGCTCGGCATTCCGTTCGATCGCGACGCGGAAGACTATTTCCTCACTGCCCTGCCCTCGGATCGCGGTTTGGCGCGCCAGGAGATCGAGAAGCTGGCGCTTTATGCGCACAATCTCGGACGCAATGTCAGCGTCGAGGATATTGAAGCGCTGATGGCGTCTGAGGCTGAAAGCGCGCTTGATGCCGCGAGCTTGGCGGCCGCGCAGGGTAAGGCGGCGAAGGCGGTGGAATCTTTGGCGCGCATCGATGCGCTGTCCGGCGTTTCAGCGTTGCGCGCTTTGCTCCGGCGCCTGCATCAATTGCGCGACGCACGGATTTTGATCGATGGCGGCATGAGTTCCGAGGACGCGATCGCAAAGCTCCGCCCGCCGGTGTTCTGGAAAGAACGCGACGCCGTGGCGTCACAGGCGCGGCTTTGGTCCTCGAAGAAACTCAACGCCGCTTACGACGTGCTCTGGGCCGCCGAAATGCGCAGCAAGACCGCCGGCGCGCCGCAAGAACTCATCGCGGCGGATGCATATCGCAACGTCGCCAAACTCGTCGGCAACTGAGCTGGTTGCAGAAGCGCTTCGCCCGGCTAGGCTAATGGCCGGGAGGCGGGGCATGACTCTTAATCGCAGACTGGTGTTGGGCGCGGGTGCGGCAGCCATCGCGGCCGGCGGCGCGGCTGAGGCGGCGACGCGTAGTAATGGCGGCGGGCGGGCGCATCGCACGGCGCTTTCGGCGCTGACGCGTTATGCTGGGCAACATTTGCGCGATTGGGGTCTGCCGGGGATGACGATCTGCGTCGTCGATCGCGATGGCTATGCCGGTTTCATCACCAGCGGCTACGCAAACGCCGAAACACGCACGCCAGTGGGGCCGGATCACCTCTTTCAGATCGGCTCGATCAGCAAAGTGTTCACGGCGCTGACGCTGCACTCGATGCATCAGGAGGGTAAGCTTTCGCCGGCAGCGCACGTGCGCGCGGTGTTGCCGGATATCGAGATACGTGACGCCGAAGCGATCACGCTGCAACATCTGCTCGACCACACGTCGGGGCTGCCTGGCAACGCGCCGATCGTTGCGGATGGCGGCCTGTGGAGCGGCTTCACGCCGGGCGAGCATTGGGCCTACAGCAACACTGGCTATGAGTTGCTCTCGCGCGCGGTCGCGCAGGCTGACGGAAAGCAGTTCTACGAGTCGCTGGAAGCGCGGGTGCTGCGCCCACTGGGCATGAATGACTCGCGCGGCGCCATTCAAAGCATCGACCGGCCGCGCTACGCGCAGGGCTATGAAGTGCTCTACTCCGACCGGCCCTCGTTCCGGCCCTTCCCTATTGGTCCAGCGCCTTGGGTGGATGTCGAAACCGGCGCTGGGTGCGCTGGCGCCACATCCGCCGACATGGCGAAATTCCTGCGCTACCTCATCGAGCTGGCGCAGGGGCGCGGCGGACCAGTGCTTTCCGATGCGACGGCGGCGGCGTTCATGGCCGATCCAGCGGCGGCGCCCGGATGGTCCGAGGCGGCGCACTACGGCAACGGCCTGGCGCGGCTCACGATCGATGACCGGCAATACCTGCACCACACCGGCGGCATGGTGTCGTTCTCGTCGTCGATGCATGTCGATGCCGAGGCCGGGGTCGCAGCGTTTGCATCGAGCAATGTGAGCTTCGATTTTGGCTATCGCCCGCGCGACATCACCCTGCAGGCGTGCCGCCTGTTCCGCGCCGCGCGTGAGGGCGGTGAGGTTGCAGCGGCGGCGCCGACGCGCTCCACCGTCAGTGATCCGGTGCGGCTAACCGGGGTTTACACAGCGCAATCGGGTGAAGCGTTCGAAATTCGCGCCGACGGCGCCGATCAGATCGCCATGCATTGCAGCGGCGCGGCGAGCCGCATGCAAAGCTTGGCCGGGCCGTTCTTCGCGAGCGCTGATCCGCGCTTTGCGACGACCGGCCTCCTCTTCGAAGTCGAAGAGCGGGAAGTAGTGCGCGCATGGGCGAATGAGGTCGAGTTCGTGCGTGGTCCGCCGCCGCATGCGTATCAGACGCCGCCGCCAGCGGACCTGGTGCGCCTCGCCGGCGTCTATGACAGTGACAATGCGTGGTCCGGCACGATCTGGGTCATTGCACGCGCGGGCAAGCTTTGGCTCAACAATGCCGAGCCACTCACATTGCTTGACGACGGCTCATGGCGCGCGGGAACAGATGAGTGGAGCCCGGAGCGCGTCCGCTTCGATGGCGTGATCGACGGACGCCCTACCCGGCTTTTACTCTCGGGTTCGCCTTACGTGCGCCGGTTCAGTTGAGTTTAGGTTGCTCCCTCGCGCTGCGACAGCTAGCGAAGCTCCACACAACAAAACCGAGGGATCATGGAAACGACTAAGCCCGGCGGCATTCCGTTTTGGCTCTTGATGCTGGCGGGGTTCGGCATTGGTCTGGGCCTTGGGCTTTGGGTCAATCTTGCCGTCGGCGCCGAGACACCGTGGGTGCAAGCGGTGACGTCGAGCATCACCGGACCGGTCGGCCAGATCTTCCTTGGCCTCCTCTTCATGTTGGTGTTGCCGCTTCTGTTCTCCGCGATCGTCGTTGGCGTTGCCGAGATGGGCGATCTCGGATCGCTTGGGCGCATTGGCTGGAAGACGCTCGGCATGACGGTGATCATTTCCACGATCGCTGTGCTGATCGGACTTGGGCTTGTGAACGCGCTGCGGCCTGGCGACGGCGTCGATCCGGCGCTCGCGCAGCAATTGCTCGCGCAATATGCGGAGGGCGCGCAGGGCATCGTTGAGAACGCGCCTGCAGAAGTTAACCTCGGCCAGTTCTTCCTTGATCTCGTGCCGCGCAACGTCTTTGGCGCAGCTGCGAACAACCAAGTTCTGCCGTTCATGGTGTTCTCGGTGTTCTTCGGCGTCGGCCTGGTCATGGTCCGCAGCCGCGCCACCGATCAGCTGCAAGTCGTCATCACCGGCATTTTCGAAGTGATGATGCGGCTGTTGCAGGTGGTGATTAGCCTCGCGCCGATCGCGATCGCGTGCCTGATGTTCAACCTGGCGGCGCTGTTTGGCTGGGATTTGCTGGTGCGGCTGGCGGCGTTTGTCGGCGTCGCCGTCGGCGCGATGGCGCTGCATATGTTCGTTGTGTACCCGCTGGTGGTGGCGCTGTTCGCGGGCAAGAACCCGTTCGTCTTCTTCGCGCAAGTGCGTGACCCAATGGTGGTTGCGTTCTCCACCGCCTCCTCGAACGCAACACTGCCGATCTCACTGCGTGCAGCGGAAACGGAATTGAAGCTGCCGCGTAAGATTTCACGCTTCGTGCTGACGGTGGGCGCGACGGCCAACCAGAACGGCACTGCGCTGTTCGAGGGCGTCACGGTTCTCTTCCTGGCGCAATTCTTCGGCGTCGAACTCAGCCTCACGCAGCAAGTGGTGGTGATGCTGGTTTGCATCTTGGGCGGCATCGGAACAGCCGGCGTGCCGGCTGGTTCGCTGCCGGTGATTGCGATGATCCTCGCCATGGTCGGCGTGCCGGCGGAAGGCATCGGCCTTATCCTCGGCGTCGATCGCTTCCTCGATATGTGCCGCACGACATTGAACGTGACCGGCGACCTCGTCATCGCGACCGTTGTTTCACGCGGTGAGAAAGATCCCGTCGATGCACCGCCTGCGCCCGAAGCTGTTGAGGCGGCTTAGAGCAAAGCACGCCGCGCGCGGATGAGCGCTTCAGCGCCGCGATCGAGCGTCTCGTCGCTCTTGGCGAAGCAGAGCCGCACGAGCGTTGGTGCGTGAGGATTTGCATAGAACGCTGAGAACGGGATCGTTGCGACGCCGTGATCAATGGCATGGCGCGCGAAGGCTTCGTCACTCATGGCGATGCCGGATGCGGCGAGATCGATGCTCAGAAAATACGCGCCGCGCGCGGGCAGGGTGACGAACCCCTCCCCTTCGAGCGCCGCTTTCAAGCGATCGCGCGAGCGCTGAAAGCCGGCGCACATTTCATCATAGTAAGAGCGCGGCTTGCCAAGACCGTGCGTGACGCCGCGTTGCAGATTGGGCGGGGTGGTGAACGTTAGGAATTGGTGCGCCTTGGCGAAGAGCTCGGTGAGCTCAGGCGCGCCGCAGGCAAAGCCAACCTTCCAGCCGGTGAGCGAAAACATCTTGCCGGCCGAGCCGATCTTGAGCGTGCGATCGCGCAGCACGTTGAGCATCGAGATATGCCCGGCGCCATCGAACAGCAAATGCTCCCACACTTCATCGGCGACGCAGATGGCATTGTGCTTGCGGCAAAGTTCGGCGATCAGCTCGGCTTCGGCGCAGGTCATGACGCTGGCGCTTGGGTTCAGCGGCGTGTTGACGATGACGACGCGGGTCTTGTCGCTAAACGCGGCGCTGACAGCGGCGCGCTCGTAAGACCAGTGCGACGGCGCGAGGCGAACGATGCGCGGGACGCCGCCTGCCCTTTTCACCATCGGCAGATACGCATCATAGAGTGGCTCGAAGAGTACAACCTCGTCGCCCGGCTCAATAAATGCGAGCAAAGCTGCGGCGATCGCTTCGGTGGCGCCGCTGGTGATCGTGACTTCGCGCGACCAATCGAGATCAAGTGCGTGGTGCTCATTATAGTGTGCGGCGACGGCTTGGCGGAGTTCGGGCAGCCCGCGCATCGGCGGATATTGGTTGGGACCGTCGAGCGTCGCGCGCGCGGCGGCTTCAAGAATATCGCGTGGGCCGTCGTGTTCGGGAAAACCTTGGCCGAGATTGACGCCGCCGGTCTCAGCCGCGAGGCGCGACATGACTTCAAAAATGGTCGTGCCCAGGGAAGCGTAGACGCTGTTCATGGCCTGTCCTTAGCACGGCGCGCGGAGGTGTCGTTCGTCGCAAGCGCGACGCGCCTTGCATCTAAACGTCCGCCCGAAGGCGTCCACCAGTGCGGAGGACTTTGGATGAATTCACTACTTCTCGCCGCGGCGCTGACGCTCGCCGCCATCGCGCCTGCATCGGCTCAGAACCGGCCGTTCGATCCGCGCGATTACCAAACCAGGCATGTTGGCGAGCCGACGCAGATTCTAGTAATCGCTACGCCGCACCTCAGCGGCGCGCCTGACAGCTTCGACCCGGCGGTGCTCGAACCCCTGCTACAGCGGCTCGAAGCGTTTCATCCGGATGCGATCGCGATCGAAGCGCTGCCCGGCCGTAGCATCGATCAGATATGGGACTATCGCGAAAGTTATCCCGACGTTGCGCGCTCCTACGGCGGCCGCGCGCTTGCGCTGGCGGGTCTGACCAGCGGCACGCTCGGTATGGATATGCCGCAGGCGGAAGCGGAGATGCGGCGCACGCTCGCAGGCTGGCCCGCCTCCCCGACCGCAACACAACGCCGGCGGCTGACAGCTTTGTTCGTCGCCGCGGGCGATCCGTGGTCAGCGTTGGTGCAGTGGTGGACGCTCGATCCGAGCGAACGCATCGCTGACGAAAGCATCTCGCGCCTGCTCGCTGAACAGCTTCAGACATACGACACCGTTGCGCGGCGTAATGAAAATCATCTGATCGCATCGCGGCTCGCTGTGCGTCTCGGCCAAGAGCGCGTCTGGCTGACCGATGATCAGAGCGATGATGTGGTGCCGGAGTTCGAAGTCACATGACGGCATTCATGGAAGAGCCATGGATGGCGCAACTCATGGCCGATCCTGGGTTCACGCCTTTGCGTGAAGCGGGGCAACACTTAACGACGCCAAATGAAGCGCTCGCGACCTACCAGTTGCTCAATCGTCCGTCCTCAGGGCGCACCGATGCCAACGGCCAATGGCTCAGCATGATCAATCGCGCCAGCCCAGGTAATGTTGGGCGCGCGCGTGTGGCGGCGTGGGAAACGCGCAATTTACGGCAAGCCGCGAACGTTCGCGAAGTCTCGGCGCGCTATCCTGGCGGACGTATTCTGGTCATCGTCGGAGCGGCGCACAAACCTTGGTTTGACGCCTTTCTCTCGATGATGACCGACATCGAGATCGTCGATGCGACGCGGGTTCTACGTTAGAGCCCGCCGCGCAGACGGCGGATGACGTCATCGAGTTGCTCGAGCGTCTTGTAGGAGATTTTCACCTCCCCTGCGCCGGCCTTGTCGTTGATGACGACGTCGAGGCCGAGCGCGTTGGAGAGTGATTGCTCCAGAGCACGCGTGTCGGCGTTCTTCGAGTCGCCTGACGAGCCGCCAGACGAGACACGCGGACCGTGCTTTTCGTCTTTGGCGATCTGCGCCAAGCGCTCGATGTCGCGAACGTTCAGACCTTCGCTGATCGCGCGCTGCGCCAGGCCGCGTGGATCCGGCGCAGTGAGAATGGCGCGGGCGTGACCCGAGCTGAGGCGGCCATCGCGCACCATCTCTTGCAGATCGTCAGGCAGCTGGAGAAGCCGCAGCATGTTGGCGATGTGCGGACGCGACTTGCCGACAGAGTCGGCGATCTCTTGTTGCGTGCGGCCGAAGCGATCGATCAGCGCTTGGAAACCTTGCGCCTCTTCGATCGGGTTCAGGTCCATACGCTGGACGTTTTCGACGATCGCGATCTCGAGCACTTCAACTTCGTTGAGCTCGCGGATCACAGCCGGGATTGAGTGCAGGCCCGCACGTTGTGCCGCGCGCCAGCGGCGCTCACCGGCGACGATCTCGTATTTGCCGTCGGCGATCGGACGCACGAGGATCGGTTGCAGGATGCCGTGCGCTTTAATCGACGACGAGAGATCGTTGAGTTCGGCTTCGTCGAAATGCTTACGCGGCTGTTGCGGATTGCGTTGCACGAGATCGATCGGCACCGAGCGCGGGCCGAAATCGCCGGCAGCTTCCACGCGCGCAGGGGGAGGAGGCGCGGCAGCCACAGGCGGCGCGACTGGTTCGTTGGCCGGGACTGGAGTTGGCGCTGGCGCAGCTTGTGTGACCGGCAGCTCGAACACATTGCGCGGCGGCGCGATCGGCGCGCGCGGCGGTTCAGCTTGCGGCTGAGGTTGGCCAAACACGTTGACGGGCTTCGGCGTATCGGTCTTCACCGGTTCGCCAAGCAGAGCGGAGAGGCCTCGGCCCAACCCTCGCGGTCTCAAATCGCTCATTGTAGCCCTCGTCTCTGACCCGACCCGATTCGGTATGCTTAACAACTTGATGGGCAATCGTTGCCGGTAGGTAAAAATTTCCGAGTGTTTACTATGCGGCGGCCAGCAGGCGCTCGCGTTCGATCAGCTCTTTGGCAAGCTTGATGTAGGCTTTGCTGCCGCTGGCGTTCTGATCGTAGATGATCGCCGGCAGGCCGTGGCTCGGCGCCTCGCTGATGCGGACGTTCCGCGGGATGACGGTCTCATAGACTTTATCCGGGAAGTGCGCCCTCACCTCTTGCGCCACTTGCTCTGAGAGCGTCGTGCGCTTGTCGTACATGGTGAGCACGACGCCTTGGATCTCGAGCGTCGCGTTGAGGTTCACTTTCACCGCGTTGATGGTCGCGACCAGCTGCGCGAGGCCTTCAAGCGCGAAGTATTCCGTCTGCAACGGCACCAGCACGCCGTTCGCTGCCGTGAGCGCATTCACGGTCAAAACGTTCAGGGACGGCGGGCAATCGATGAGAATGTAATCGATGCCCAGTGTGGATTCTGATTGGAATTTCTCGATTGCGTTGCGCAAGAAAAACTGCGGCTGCGCCTCGCCCATCAGTTCGCCTTCAACGCCCGACAAACGCGCATCGCCCGGCGTGATGTACAAATTGGGGACTTTCGTCGGCAGCACCGCTTTTGAGAGCGGCAGCTGGCCAACCAGCACATCGTAGCTAGTGACGTTGCGGTCGTGGGGATGAATGTCGAGACCGGTCGAGGCGTTACCCTGCGGGTCGGAATCGAAGATCAAGACGCCCTTGCCGGCGGCCGCCAGGGCGGTGCCGAGGTTGATCGCGGTCGTCGTCTTGCCCACGCCACCCTTCTGGTTGGCGATCGCCAAAGTACGCATGTCCCCGTTCTCCTTTGCGGAGCCTCAGGAGCGCGCGGCCTTTGTTATGCGAACAATGCGGCCGCGCGAATCGCTGAGGCTCTCCAGCACGTCTGCCCGATAAGAAACACCCGACGCCCCACCATCTAGGACGTGTTTCGCGGCGGCCAGCTCGGCGTCTAAGTCAGCGCCTTTATGAAAGAGACCTTGCGCGCCGCGATCTAGAATCGGCTTCGCATAGGGGATGAGTCGGTTCAAGGGAGCCAACGCACGCGCAGTGACCACGTCGTACGGTCCGGCCCCCGCGCCGAAGTCCTCTATGCGCTCGTTGAATACCGTCACCGGCAGGCCAGCCTCCTCCGCCACGGCGCGAAGAAAAGCTGCCTTCTTTCCAGTAGATTCCACCAAATGAACGGCGGTATCGGGTTGATCCGCGATGAAGGCGGCCACAACCAATCCCGGGAATCCGGCACCGGAACCCAGGTCCACCCACCTTTTCGCCTGTGAGGCGAATTTAATGAGCTGAGCGCTGTCCAGGGCGTGCCGGGACCAAAAGAGCTCAAGCTCCTTTGGACCGACCAAATTCATCCGCTCCGACCACTCTCCCAAAAGCCTATGGTGGACTTCGAGGCGGGCGATTGTTTCACGGGGAACGGTGAAACCAAGGTCCCGCTGGAACTCTTCAGGACCGTAGGTCATTGGATACCGCCGTCTCGGAAGGTTGGAACGCGCGCCTCCAAGCGCGCATGCGGGCTGGAAGCCCGCGCTCCGACCTAAAACTACCAGCGCTCACGGATGTGGCCCTGCTCCGCCATAGGCGGCGGCCAGGTAGCGGGTGATGGGTTTGGGGTCGTCGAGGAAGTGGCGGCCCTCAAATTCCTTGGCATCCGCTGGCGGCGTTGAGCCGTCAGCCAGCACCAGCACAGGCATGGATTGGTTCTCGCCGATGAGATTGATGATCTCCTGGCGCGGCCGCGGAAACGCGCTGCGGCGAACATCCATGCGATTGGCCCAATGCGGATTGGCAAGCAATGCGCCTTCCATGGTCGCGCACGAGGTGCAGAACCATGTCCCGTCCATCGCCGCGTCCTCGAACGGCGCCGCCAGAATGAAGAGCGTATCGCGGCTCAAGCTCATGCACGTTTCCTGTGTTCGCGCTTCACATGCGCCAGCAATGCTGTGAGCGCGCCGGGCGTTACGCCTTCGATGCGCGAGGCTTGGCCGAGCGTCACCGGCCGTGCCGCGCCGAGCTTCTCGCGCACTTCGTTGGAGAGGCCGCCAACAGCGGCGTAATCGAGATCGGGCGACAGGCGCAGATCCTCGTCGCGCTTGAAGGCCTCCACATCGAGCGCCTGGCGTTCGAGGTAACCCGAATAAAGCGCGTCGATCTCAAGTTGCTCGCGGGCATGAGGGCTGAGTGAGCCAAGCTCCGGCCAGATCGTTGTGAGCTGATCGAAGCCGATTGTCGGGTAAGCCAGCAGCGCAAGCGCATCGCGGCGCACGCCGTCCTGATTGACTTTGAGGCCGTGGGTCTCGGCCTGCTGCGGCGTCAGATTGAGCGTCTGCGCCAGCGTGCGAGCAGCTTCGATTTCACGCATTTTAGCTGCAAATTTGCGCGTGCGTTCGGCGCCCACACAGCCAAGCTCAATGCCCTTTGGCGTCAAGCGCTGGTCGGCGTTGTCGGCGCGCAGGCTCAAGCGATACTCAGCGCGCGACGTGAACATGCGATAGGGCTCGGTGACGCCGCGCGTGACCAGGTCATCGATCATCACGCCGATGTAGCCTTCAGCGCGCGTAACTTCGAACGGGGCTCCCCCGCCCGCTGCGCGCGCCGCGTTGAGGCCAGCCATCAAGCCTTGCGCAGCAGCCTCTTCGTAACCAGTGGTGCCGTTAATCTGGCCGGCGAGGTAGAGACCCTTGATGCGCTTTGTCTCCAGCGTCGGCATCAGCTCGCGCGGATCGACATAGTCGTACTCGATCGCATAGGCATGGCGTTTAATGACCACATTCTCGAGCCCAGGGATCGTGCGGATGAAGAGCTCCTGCACGTCCTCGGGCAGCGAGGTACTGATGCCGTTTGGATAGACGGTGTCGTCGTCCAGTCCTTCCGGCTCGAGGAATATCTGGTGCGCGGACTTGTCGGCGAAGCGCACGACCTTGTCTTCGATCGACGGGCAATAACGTGGACCGCGTCCGCTGATCGCGCCGGAATAGACGGCGCTCTTTGAGAGCGATCCTTCGATGATCTTGTGGGTTTCGGCCGTCGTGTAGGTGACGCCGCAGGCGACCTGCTCGTTGGTGATGCGCTCGGTCAGGAAAGAGAATGGCGACGGCGTCTCGTCGCCGAGCTGCTTCTCTAGCGACGCCCAATCGATGGTGCTGGATTGGAGCCGCGCCGGGGTGCCGGTTTTCAGGCGCCCCATCGCGAAACCCGCGCCGTACAAGCGATCCGAGAGGCCGATCGCCGGCGCCTCGCCGTGGCGGCCTGCCGGAATGCGCTTGTCGCCGATATGGATCACGCCCTTCAGGAACGTGCCGGTGGTGAGGACGATGCGTTCTGCCCGAAACTCCTGCCCGTCCTGTGTGACCACGCCCACCACACGTTCCCCGGGCGAGCCGAGCGAAACCCGGGGCCCAGCGGCCTCCAGCTCGCCGTCGCCCCTGGGTCCCGGCTCGCCTACGGCGTCCGGGAAGCGTTGAAGGATGAAGTCCTCGACCGCAGCCGCCTCGATCGTGAGCCCCTCCTGCTCCGCCAACGCAGCCTGCATCGCTTGGCGATAGAGCTTGCGGTCGGACTGGGCGCGGGGGCCGCGGACGGCTGGCCCCTTGGAGCGATTGAGCAGCCGGAACTGGATGCCGGCGGCGTCGGCCACCCGGCCCATGACGCCATCCAGCGCATCGATCTCGCGAACGAGGTGCCCCTTGCCCAGGCCACCGATGGCCGGGTTGCAGCTCATCTCGCCGATGGTCTCAAACTTATGGGTCAGCAACAGCGTGCGCGCGCCCAGACGCGCTGCGGCCGCCGCAGCCTCGCAGCCAGCGTGGCCGCCGCCGATGACGATGACGTCGAAAGAGCGCTCAGAACTCATGTGTGCGGGCTTCATATAGGACGCGCCGCGCGGCGTCACTGACACACGCTCACACCCACACACATCACCCATTCCCGGATGCGCGAAGCGCAGTCCGGGACCCATAAACACGCATGTCGAATGGCGTTCGAATGGCGTCGCTCGTACGTCGAAGAGTTGGGGTTATGGGTCCCGGGCTCGATGCTGCGCATCGCCCCGGGAATGGGTGTGGGGCGCACCACCGCTTCACGTGCAACCCGATAATTTCGGTTCACCAGTTTCGCGTGAAACGGCCCATTCCATACGGGTTTTCGTGCGATCTCATTTGCCGATGCAAAAGCTCGAGAAGATTTCGCCGAGCAGATCTTCGACATCGATGCGTCCCGTCAAACGCCCGATCTGATCGGCCGCAACGCGCGCGTCTTCCGCCGCCAGTTCTGGGCCTGCATTGAGCGCCGGGATCGCGCGCAGAAGCGCTGCGCGCGCCTCTTCCACCAGGCGGCGATGGCGGACGCGGGTAAGCACCGGCGCCTCCTCGCGGCCGAGCGCACCAGCGACACGCTGCGCGAGCAGTGTTTCAAGCTCAGCTAGGCCCTCACCAGACGTGGCGCTGACATGGACCGCCGGCGTCCCGCCGGCCGGCTCCGGCGCATGCCGGCGAGACGCCGGCGGTCCATAGAGATCGAGCTTGGATCGAACCAGCAGGTCACCAGGTCCAAGCATCGCCACGAGCGACACTGGAGTCTCGTCGCCTTCCACCACGCCTATCCGCAGATCAGCCTCCTCAGCCCGCGCCAGCGCCCTACGCACGCCCTCAGCTTCGATGGCGTCGGCGGCTTCGCGGAGCCCTGCCGTGTCGGCGATCCAGACTGGGTAGCCGGCCAGCACTAATCGCACCTCGACGACGTCGCGGGTCGTGCCAGGGATGTCGCTGACGATTGCCGCCTCGCGCCGCGCCAGTGCGTTCAGGAGGCTGGATTTGCCCGCATTGGGCGGGCCGATGATGGCGATGCGGAAGCCGTCACGGATGCGCTCGCCGCGATGGGCGTCGTTGAGGTGGGAGCCCATGTCAGCGGCCAGGGCGCTCAGGATCGGGCCGGCGCGTTGGGCCAGGGCGCCTGGTAAGTCTTCGTCCGGGAAATCGATCTCGGCTTCGATCAAAGCCGCCGCCTCGATCAGACGCGCGCGCCAGCCCTCATAGACGGCGCTCAGGGCGCCGCGGCGCTGGCGGAGCGCTTGGCGACGCTGACCCTCGGTTTCGGCGTCCACAAGGTCGGCAAGGCCCTCGGCCTCTGCCAAGTCGAGCTTGCCGTTCTCGAAGGCGCGGCGGGTGTATTCGCCGGGTTCCGCCACGCGCACGTCAGGCTTGCTTAGGCAGGCGTCCACAACGGCGGCGATGACCGCTGGGCCGCCATGAATGTGGAGTTCGACGACGTCTTCGCCGGTGAAGCTGTGGGGTCCAGGAAACCAGAGCGCGAGGCCGTCATCAAGCGAAACGCCAGTGCGCGGATCGCAGAACGCCTCGCGCGTCGCCATACGCGGCTTGGGCAGATCGCGGCCCGTCAGCGCACGCAAAGTCGCGCCGGCGGCGGGTCCAGACAGGCGGATCACAGCGACGCCAGCGCGGCCAGCGCCAGTCGCGAGCGCTACGATCGTGTCCGGTTTCATGTGAAAACAGCTAAACCGCGATTAGGGCTTTTCACGTGAAGCGGCGGCACCAACGCCGGAAGTCATCAGCTTCACGAAGGCGTCCTGCGCCTGGGTGCCGACGCTCATCCACGAGCTCATCATGTTCTCGCCGCTCATCATCGACAGGTTCTTCTGCATGCGCGTGGTCATCTCGGAGACCAGGGCTTCGTTGATCGGTGTGACATCCGGCAGGCCCATAAAGCGGCGGGCTTCCTCGGGCGAGCACTCCACATTGACGGTGAACTTCATCGGTCCAATTCCTTCGCGCGGCTTGCGCACTCCCGGTCTATAACGCGCCAAAAGCCACAGAGACAGACTTGGGAGCGAGCTATGGGTGAATGGGTTGAAGTCCAGGGTCCGGACGGATCGTTCAAGGCGTACGTCGCGCGGCCATCGGGAACGCCCAAGGGCGCGGTCGTGGCGATCCAGGAGATCTTCGGTGTCAACGCGGTCATGCGCGGCAAAGCCGACTGGCTGGCGAGCGAAGGCTTCCTTGCGGTGGCGCCGGATCTCTTCTGGCGGATCAAGCCGGGCATCGATCTCACCGACCAGAGCGAGGCCGAGTGGAAGCAGGCGCTCGACTACATGAACCAGCTCGACAAGAACGCGAGCGTCAAAGACGTGCAGGCGACGCTGACTTGGGCGCGTAGCCAGGGTGTCTCCAAAGCCGGCGTGCTGGGCTATTGCATGGGCGGCTTCATCGCGTTCCTGGCCGCCTGCCGGACCGATACCGACGCAAGCATCGCGTATCATGGCGGTGGCATTCACACGGCGCTCGGCGAAGCTGACGCGATTAAGAAGCCGGTGATGCTCCATAACCCGATGAAAGACGGCTTCATCCCGCGCGAAGCGCTCGACACGATCCGTGAGACGCTGGCGTCCAATCCACTCGTCACGGTGCACGAGTACGCCGAGCAGGATCACGCGTTCACGCGCGAAGGCGGCGCGCACCACGATGAAGCCGCAAAGCAACTGGCGGATGGGCGTACGCTTGAGTTCTTGAACCGGACGCTCGCATGAAGCGCGCTGTGATGGCGGCGGCTTTGATGTTGGCTGCGTGCGACTCAACGTCGATCCATGGCCCACTAGCGGTGCCGCACGATTCGGCGCCACTGCTCGCGCCGACGAACCTTCCAGCGTTTTTCAACTGTCTCCGAGAGCGTGGCGCGACCGTTGTCTCGGCTCATCGCGGTCGAATGAGTGACGCCGTGCCCGAGAACACGCTGCAGTCTTTCCAAAGCACGGTCGCTTCGGTTCCCGCGTTCCTGGAGATCGATATCGCGCGCACAAGAGACGGCGCTCTCGTCTTGATGCACGACGACACGGTCGATCGCACAACGAACGGCCATGGGGCGGTACGTGAGATGACCTCGACGGAATTCGCGGCACTGCAGATTGACGATCCACCAGGAGTCCGCGGCTTCGAACCCGCCACATTGCGCCAGGCGCTCGATTGGGCCGATGGCAAGACCGTGCTTGAGCTCGATGTGAAGCGGGGCGTTTCGTATGAAGACGTCGCCGAAGAAGTGCGAGGCGCCGGCGCGATGGGCCGGGTGATCTTCATCACCTACAGCGTCGACGGCGCATCGCGCCTGGCCCGCGTGGCGCCTGAGGCGATGATCTACACGACCATCCGCGATGAGCGCGATCTGGATACGCTGGAACGACGCGGCGTCGACCTCACACATGTGGTCGCCTGGTTGGGCGACGAGGAATTCAGCGAAGACCTGGTGGAGGCACTGGCGGCGCGAGGCGTCGAGGCCCGCGTCGGCATGTTCAGTCGCGGCGATGATTTTGGTGGCGCGGCGCGTGCGGGTGTTACTGGCGTGGCCGTGAATCATGTCGACGCGGCGTTCCGCGAGATCGACGCGGCGGACGGCGCCGAGGGGTTCGCGGCGCTTCAGTGCGTCCGTGGCTGATGAATTGAATAGGCGGCAGTCCTACATGCCGCGCCTGAGCAGGGAGCCCCGCGCATGAAAGCTGTACGTATCGAGGCCAATGGCGGGCCTGACGTCATCACCCTCACCGACATCCCAGATCGCGAGCCAGGCGCTGGCGAGGTGCGCGTACGCAATCACGCGATCGGCGTGAACTTCATCGACGTCTATCACCGTACCGGATTGTACAAGAACCCGCTGCCGAGTGGGTTGGGTCTCGAAGCGGCAGGCGTAGTTGATGCAACGGGCGATGGTGTCACGCGATTCAAAGTGGGTGATCGCATCGTCTATGCGAGCGGGCCGATTGGCGCGTACGCGGAAACGCATGTCGTCAAAGAAGTGCAAGCGGTGCGATTGCCGAACGCAATTCCGTACGACATCGCGGCCGCCTCGTTGCTCAAAGGCATGACCGCGCGTTTTCTTTTGCGTAAGACGTTTCGCGTGGAACGTGGGCATTTCGTGGTGATCCACGCAGCTGCCGGCGGCGTCGGACAAATCGCGACGCAATGGGCAAAGCATCTTGGCGCGAACGTCATCGCTGTTGTCGGCAGCGATGAGAAAGCCGAGATCGCGCGTTCGCTTGGCGCCGATCATGCGATCGTCACATCGCGCGAAGACATCGCAAAGCGCGTGCGCGAACTCACCGGCGTTGGCGCGCATGTCGTGTACGACAGCGTTGGCAAAGACACATTCTTGGCCTCGCTCGACAGCTTGCGCCCACTCGGGATGCTGGTGTCGTTCGGCAATGCCTCTGGTCCGCCGCCGGACATCAATCCGTTGGCGCTGGCGCAGCGCGGCTCGTTATTTCTCACGCGTCCGACGTTGTTCAACTACGTCGCCGCCGTTGAGCAATTGGATGAGACGGCCGCTGATCTGTTCGATGTCATCGCGAAGGGCGCGGTGAAGATCGCAGCGCCCACGCGTTACGCGCTAGCGGATGCTGCGAAAGCGCACAGCGATCTGGAGTCGCGCAAGACAACGGGAAGCTTGGTGCTTGTGCCGTGATCAGCTGTGCGTGGCGTCGTGCTTCGACAAGCTCAGCATGACGCCAATTCCGGCGACATCCCCTGAACCTCGTCACCCTGAGCTCGTCGAAGGGCGACGTCACCGAGTTACTTCACAGCCGCCGCGCGCTGAAACGCGGGGCGCTGCCAGAGATTGTCGACATAGGTTTTGATCGTCGCGGGAATCTCGTCGGCGATGCCGGCGAACTTTGCGCCGGTGGCGATGTAGGCGATCGAGATATCGGCGGCGGTGAAGCGATCGGCGGCGACATAGGGCTTTCCGCCGAGGCGCTGGCCGACAAATTCGAGCCGCTTCAGGATGGCGCTCCTCAGATAGCTCGCCGTCCAGTTTTCCTTCTGATCCGCAGGCGCCATGAAGCGGGTGCCGACGAGGGGATTGCCGTAAGCCGCAAGCCCGGCTTCGCCGAACATCAGATACTGGAGATAGCCGGCGTAGCCCGGCTCGCTCGGTTTCACTTCGAGTTCGGTCGGGCCGTGCTTCGACATGATGTAGATCATCATCGCGACGGACTCGATCATGGTGACGTCGCCATCGACGAGCACCGGCACGGTGCGCAGCGGGTTCACGGCTTTGAACTCGTCGCTCGGTTTCATGAACGAGGCCTCGGCGGTCTCGTAAGGCACGCCCATCTCTTCGCAGAGCCACAACACACGCAGCGAACGTGCGCCTTGCGAGTGATAGATTTTGAGCATGAGCGTCCCTCCATTTTGGAGAACACTAGCGGCGCGTGCTGAAAACAAAAGAGGCGCGACTTGCGCCGCGCCTCTCAAGATCACCGAGGTGGGTGACGTTAGGTGTTCATCGACTGGAAGAAGTCGTCGTTGTTCTTCGAGCTCTTCAGCTTATCGAGTAGAAACTCGATCGCGTCCTGCGTGCCCATCGGGGAGAGGATACGGCGGAGCACGTACATCTTTTGCAGGTGCTCCTTCGGCGTGATGAGTTCGTCTTTTCGCGTGCCGGACTTGAGCACATCGATGGCCGGGAAGATGCGGCGGTCCGCGACCTTGCGGTCGAGTTGGAGTTCGCTGTTACCTGTGCCCTTGAACTCTTCGAAGATGACTTCGTCCATGCGCGAGCCGGTATCGATGAGGGCCGTCGCGATGATGGTGAGCGAGCCGCCTTCTTCGAGATTGCGCGCGGCGCCGAAGAAGCGCTTCGGACGCTGCAGTGCGTTGGCGTCAACACCGCCGGTCAGCACCTTGCCCGAAGAGGGCACGACGGTGTTGTAAGCGCGACCGAGGCGCGTGACGCTATCGAGCAGGATCACAACGTCCTTGCCGTGTTCGGCCAGGCGCTTGGCCTTCTCGATCACCATTTCCGCAACCGCGACGTGGCGCGTCGCCGGCTCGTCGAACGTGGAGGCGACAACTTCGCCCTTCACGCTGCGCTGCATGTCGGTGACTTCTTCCGGGCGTTCATCGATCAAGAGAACGATCAGGAACACTTCCGGGTGGTTGGCTTCGATCGCCTTGGCGATGTTCTGCATGATGACGGTTTTACCCGTCCGCGGTTGCGCCACGATCAGTGAGCGCTGGCCTTTGCCGATCGGCGCAACGATGTCGATGATGCGGCCGGTTTTGTCTTTGATGGTCGGGTCGTCCAATTCCATCTTCAGACGCTCGGTCGGGTAGAGCGGCGTCAGGTTGTCGAAGTGGACCTTGTGGCGGACTTTGTCTGGGTCTTCGAAGTTGACCGAGTTGACTTTGGTCAGCGCGAAATAACGTTCGCCGTCCTTCGGCGCTTTGATCTGGCCTTCGACGGTGTCGCCGGTGCGCAGACCGAATTTACGGATCTGCTGGGGCGAAACGTAAATGTCGTCCGGGCCCGGCAGGTAGTTCGATTGCGGCGAGCGCAAGAAGCCGAAGCCGTCGGACAGGATTTCACAGACGCCTGCGCCGCCGATCTCAACGCCACGCTCGGCGACGGATTTCAGGATCGCAAACATCATGTCTTGGCTGCGTAGCGTGTTCGCGCCCTCGATCTCGAGGGATTCAGCGAGCGCCAGCAGTTCAGCCGGCACCTTACGCTTGAGCTCTTGCAGCGTGAGTGAGGTGAGCTCTTCGATTGCTTGTTCGTCAGTCATAATTTTCTCGGGGTGGCCCTGGACCCCAGGCGCACTGAGGGCGTGGGAAGGGCCGTAAGATGGAAGGGGATCCGGCGGTTAGGAGAATTTGGCTTGCGCCGCCGCGTCGCGAGCATGCCGGAGCACGCAAAGACAGCCACACCACACCGCGCGGAGAGCGTCAAGCCGCTGAAAGCCTTAAGGGTCAGGGTTCCAGCGTGGCCAGGAGAACCACCGCGATCGCCACGAGGAACGGGACCTCGCTCATCAACCGCCAGTAGCGTTCTGAATGTCGCCGCTGCCCTGAGGCTAGCTTGCGACCCTCTGCAGATAGGAAGCCGTGGTAGCCGGACAAGCCTAACACAAGGATAAGCTTGCCCCAGAACCAGTGCGGGACGGTGGCCACGAGGTCCGGAAATGGCCGCGACCAATCGGCCACCAAGTAGGTGGCGAACAGGAAGATGCCGAAGGCCCAGGCGAGTATCAGGCTGGGCGTGAGGATGATCATGCGAAGGTTGCGCGCGGCTTTGAGCATGGTCTGCTCAAGCTCGCCGCCGGCCTGTGAGGACGTGATGTAGGCGTAGAAGCGCGGCAGCATCAGCAAGCCAGACACCCACGCGATCACCGCGATGATGTGCAGGCCCCGGGCGAGATCGTAGCCGATCACGTGTTCCATCAGCGCGCGTCCCTCAAATTCACGTGTGCGCATAGTCCGTGCGCGGCCGGACAGAGTCTGCCGCCGGATTCGCTCTGCACCTTACCCGGAGCGCTAAGCGCACGCTCGGCCAAATCCGCCAACGCGTCGATGAAGCGCGGGTCAGCGCCGAGGGCCGGAGTGCGGAGGTAATATGGCAGGCCCAGCTTGCGGGCAATCTGAGCGTACTCGATGTCGAGCTCGACCAGCGTTTCGACATGCTCCGATACGAACGCGATCGGGGCCAGCATGACACCGACGCCATCCTTGCCGGCCTGATGAATTTCCGCCTCGGTCGAGGGCCCAATCCATTTCAGCGGCCCGACTCGCGATTGGTAACAGACGCGACTATCCCAATCGGCCGGCAACAATTTGCGCACGGCCGCGACGCTTTGCTCGACTTGCCACTGATAGGGGTCGCCGCGTTCGATCACGCGTTGCGGAAGGCCGTGAGCAGAGAAGAGCAGGCGGGGCGCTGGCGGCGAACCGGCTTCGCGCCAGGTTTTCAAAATGGCGTCCGCATGCGCCTGCGCGAACTTTGCGCCCGCAGGATAGCAACAGATCGTCGATGCTGGGAGCTTCGATGCTTTGCGCCACGAGCTTAGCGATGACGCCGTCGTTGTGCTGGAGAATTGCGGATAAAGCGGCAGCAGGATGACATCCGTCGCGCCCCACTTTTCTGCCGCTTTGGCTGCTTCCTTCGTGAACGGCTTCCAATAGCGCATCGCCGGAAAGCATTTGAACGTCACGTTCGAGACGCGCCTGGCAATGGCTTGTTCGAGCGCTTCCGCTTGCTTCAGCGTTTCTGGCAGGATCGGCGAGCCGCCGCCCATAAGCGCGTAGTTTGCCTTCGCTAGCTCTTCACGCGCGCGCGAGATGAGCTGGGCGATGAAGAAGCGAAACGGTTGCGGCAGGCCAGTAATAGCTCTGTCATTGAAGAGATTGAACAGAAACGGCCGCACGGATTCTTGCTTATCCGGGCCGCCCAAATTGAAAAGAATGATGGCGACACGGCGCGAGGTCATCGCGCGCAAGCCTGGTCCCTGGTCGGATTCAGGGGAGGGCGACTCTTCTAATGACACGGCGCTCATACGCCGCCTTTCACCACTTGGATCAATCTCGCCATGTTTTCCGGCGTCGCCTGCGGCGTGATACCGTGACCGAGATTGAAGATATGCGGCGTATTTTTGAATGCCGCCAGCACATCGCGTGCGGCGCGATCCAGCGCCTCGCCGCCAACGATCAGGGTTTGCGGATCGAGGTTGCCTTGCAGCGGCATATCTTTGGGCGCCGCATTGATCGCGAACGCTGCTGGCGTTTGCGTGTCGATACCGAGCGCAGTCACGCCGGTTTCGTGCGCATAGGCGCTGAGCTGTGCGCCCGAGCCCCGCGGAAAGCCAATGATCGGCACGAAAATGCCCAGCTCACGTAGGCGGGACACGAGTTTGCGCGTGGGGCCAATGATGACTTGCTTAAACTGCGCCGGCGTCAGCCCTTCAGCCCAGCTCTCGAAAATCTGCAGGCAGTCTGCGCCAGCCTTCACTTGTGAAGCCAAGTGCTGCGCCGTCGTTTCTACGAGCAGGTTCAGCAAACCATCGACGCTAGCTGGCCTATGATAAATCGTCCGCTGCGCCTCGTCCTTGTCGCCGCCCCGACCCTGCAACATGTAGGTCGCGACAGTCCACGGCCCGCCTGCAAATCCGATCAGTGCAACATCGCGCGGGATGGCGGCTTTGATGCGCTCGACAGCTTCATAGACCGGCGAGAGGCGCTGGACCGCCTTTTCCGGTTCGGCGAAATTCCAGTCCGCGTGAGGGATGAGCGGATCAAGCCGCGGCCCTTCGCCCTCCACGAACCAGACTTTCTGCCCAAGCGCGTCGGGGACGACCAGAATGTCGGAGAACAGGATCGCTGCGTCTAGCGGGAAGCGCCTGAGCGGTTGCATCACCGCTTCCGTCGCCAGGGCAGGGGAATAGCAAAAATCCATGAAGCTCTTCGCCCGAGTCCGGAGTTCCCGGTACTCAGGCAAATAGCGTCCGGCCTGACGCATGATCCAAACCGGAGGAGGGTCTAACCTCTCTCCGCCCAAGACGCGTAGCAATGCCGGAACCGTCTCCCGACCAGACATTCGCCTCTTCCCAACTTCTTAAATTTGAATCCCGATTAATGGAGACTTGTTGTTGTTGTGTCTTAGTTTGCGGGACAATTTCTTTGCCCACATCTTATCCCCTGACTTGTCCTTCGCGCACTGCGGCGGAATTGTCTTTGCCGGGAACGAGTTGAGGGGCGCGTGAGTCGTGTCCGATTCCTTTTCGGCCAAAATGTCACTCTGTGAGCAAGGGCGGGAGGAATCGCCAAGGAGGAGAAGTGGAATCCCGCCATGGTGGCTGTTCGTTCTCCTTTGCCTCTTTTCCGGCGCCGCAGCCAACAGCTTGTCCACAATCCTAACTGGCCTGATATGTGAGCGATGACGCACGAACGCCTCGGCATCTTTGCAAACTTTCACCTTGTCTCCGACTCTACAGGGGAGACGCTAGCCGGCGTGCTGCGGGCCACATGCGCTCAGTTCGATAATGTCATGCCCGTAGAACACTCCTACTTTTTGGTCCGCTCAGCCCGGCAATTGGAGCGGGTGATCTCAGAGATTTCGGCCGCGCCGGGCGTGGTGATGTTCACGCTCTCGAATCTGGAGCACCGCGCTCAACTGGAAGATGCGTGCCGCGAGATGGATATGCCTTGCGTGGCGGTGCTCGATCCGGTGCTGGATATGACCTCCCGGTATCTGGGCGTGGAGATGAACCACCGCGTCGGCAATCCGCGCAAACTCAACGCCGAGTATTTCAAGCGCATCGATGCGCTCGATTTTGCGATGTACCACGATGACGGCCAACAGCATGTCGATTTGGCTGTCGCGGACGTCATTCTGGTGGGCGTCAGCCGCACCTCGAAAACACCGACATGCGTTTATCTTGCGCACCGCGGGGTGAAGGCGGCGAACGTACCCATGGTGCCCGGCGTGCCACTGCCGCCTGAGGTGTTTTACAAAGATGGGCCTCTAGTAGTCGGGCTTTTGATCTCGGCTGACCGTCTCATCCACATTCGCCGCAATCGCCTCGCATCGATGAAAGAGACGCGCGCCGGCAGCTACACTGACGAAGATGCGGTGCGCCGCGAAGTGATGGATGCGCAAAAGCTATTCGAACGGGAAGGCTGGCCGACGATTGATGTATCGCGCCGTTCGATCGAGGAAACGGCTGCCGGCGTGCTCAATCTTCTAGCGGATCACGCAACGTGAGCTTGGTCCTTGCGTCCGGAAGCGCTGCACGCCGGCGTCTGCTCGAAGCGGCCGGGCTGACGTTCGAGGTCGATGTTCCGCGCGTGGACGAAGAGGCGGCGAAGGCCAGTTTGCGCGCCGAGGGCTTGCGTCCGCGCGATCAGGCGGATGCGCTGGCGGCACTGAAAGCGCTCAGTGTTTCACGCTCGCGGCCTGACTTTGTCATAGGCGCCGATCAGATGCTCGCCCTTGGCGATAAGGTTTTCGATAAGCCAAAGGACGTGAACGAGGCGCGCGAACACCTGTTGCAACTGCGTGGTCAGACGCATGAGCTGATTACCGCTGCGGTCGTCGCACGCGAAGGCGTGATCATCTGGCGGCATATCGATACGCCGAAGCTGAAGATGCGCGCGTTCAGTGAGGCGTTCCTTGATGATTATCTCGCCCGAGCAGGGGATCAGGTATTGCGCTCTGTCGGCGCCTATCAGCTCGAGGGATTGGGCGCGCAACTTTTCGAGCGTGTCGACGGCGACTATTTCTCTGTGCTCGGCCTGCAACTGCTGCCGCTGCTCGCCTTCTTGCGTGAACACGGTATTGCGCGGCCATGAGCATTACTGCCGCTACTAAAGTGTATGGGGTCATTGGCGACCCGGTGACGCACTCGCTATCGCCGGTGATGCACAATGGCTGGATCGCAGATCATGGGCTTGACGCTGTCTATGTAGCGCTGCCGCTGAAGAGCGATGATCCGGTCGCCGCCATTCGGGCGCTCACCGGTTTTGCCGGATTGAATGTGACCGTTCCGCACAAGGAGGCCGCGGCAAAGGCTGCGGCCCGGAGCGAAACCGCTGCCGCAAACGTGCTGCGGCGCGAGGAGGACGGTAGCTTCTCGGCCTTCAACACCGATGGCCAAGGCTTCTTGGATTCACTTTCGGAAAGCGCACCCAATTGGCGTTCGCGGGTGCGGCGCGTGCTGATCGTTGGCGCGGGCGGCGCAGCGCTCGGCATAGGCGCGGCGCTTTCGCCGTTCGTTGACACCGTTCACTTCGCCAACCGCACGGCCGAGCGCGGCGAGCAAACCGCCGCCGCTATTCCAAATGGCCGCACGACGCGCTGGGATGATCTCGAGCGCGCTTTTGGCCACGCTGATCTCATCATTCAGACTACGACGCTCGGCATGGCGGATCAGCCCGAGATGGCGTGGCCGGTGTCGTTCTGCCGTCCAAACGCGATCGTTGCCGACATTGTCTATCGGCCGCTGGAAACGCCGTTGCTGGTCGCGGCGCGGGATCGTGGGCTGACGGCGATCGATGGGCTCGGCATGCTCATCCATCAGGGCGCGCGTGCGTTTGAGATCTGGTTCGAGATCAAGCCGGACGTCGCGAAGGCGCGCCATCGTTTGCTGGCGGCGCTGGCATGATCATCATCGGACTCACCGGCTCTATCGGCATGGGTAAGTCCACGGTCGCTGCGATGTTTGCGGAGGAGGGCGCGCCGGGCTTTGACTCCGATGCCGCTGTCCACGCGCTCTACGCGTCCGGCGGCGGCGCAGTCGCGCCAGTCGAAGCTGCGTTTCCGGGCGTAGCCAAGGATGGCGCTATCGATCGCGTGGCTTTATCCGCTTACGTCGTTGGCAATGTCGAGGCGATCAAGCGGTTGGAAGAGATTGTGCATCCGCTGGTGCGGGGTGCGCAGATGGAATTTCTGCAGCAACATCGCGATGCCGGCGCGCCGTTTGTTGTGCTTGATATTCCGCTGCTGTTCGAAGGCGGTGGCGCGAGGCTTGTGAACAAGACAGTGGTGGTTTCGGCGCCTGCCGAGGTGCAACGCGCGCGTGTGTTGGCGCGGCCGGGTATGACGGTGGAAAAGTTCGAGGCGATCTTGGCGCGGCAAATGCCCGATGCGGAAAAGCGGTCACTTGCCGATTTCGTTATCGATACGGGCGTTTCGTTTGACGATACCCGCGTCCAAGTCCGCGCCGTGCTGGACGCTCTGCGCGAACCGGTTTAGCGCGGATTTATGCGCGAAATCCTCTTCGATACGGAAACCACCGGCGTCTTTCCGGATCATAAGGAAGAGAGGCAGCGCGACCGCATCGTTGAGATCGGTTGCGTCGAGGTGTTCAATCTTGAGCGCACAGGCCGTGAGTTCCACGCCTACCTCAATCCGGATCGCGATGTGCCGGAAGAGGTGGTGCGCGTGCATGGGCTGCGCCTGGAGTTTTTGCGCGGGCACAAGCGCTTCACGGAAGTGGTGCAGGACTTTCTGGAGTTCATTGGCGATGCGCCGCTGGTCGCGCACAACGCCTCGTTCGACCAAGGCTTCCTAAATGCGGAACTGCGACGTTGCGGTCTACCGACCTTTGGCGACGAGCGCTTCGTCGATACACTGCAGATCGCACGCAAGAAGTTTCCGGGCGCTTCAAACTCGCTCGATGCGCTGGCGCGGCGCTTTCAACTTGATCGCTATGGCTTCGATCTCGCGGCGCGCAAAGGCGCCGGCGGTCACGGCGCTATCGTCGACTCGCGCATTCTTGCGGAAGTGTATCTGCACCTCAAAGGTGGCCGCGAACAGGCGCTTGTGTTTGATCCGGGCGCGGCGGCTGCCGCCGATGCAGCGTTGCTGCGACCGATCGAGCTTGCGCGCCGCGCGCCGCGCGCCATGCCATTGTCATCGCCGGTGACCGCAGAAGAACAAGCCGCGCACGAAGCGTTTATTGGAACGCTTGGGCCGAACGCGATCTGGCTGAAGGTCGGTTAACCGCCGCTGGCCGCTGAGAGCGGGACGTCGCCGCGGCCTTGGCGCTCGCGGAGCTCTTGCCAGTAGAGCGGCGTGAAATCGATCGGGTTGATGAGCAGGGGCGGGTAGCCGCCCTCGCGCGTGATCTCAGCAATGATCTGGCGGCTGAACGGAAACAGCAGGCGCGGGCATTCGATCCAAATCAGCGGCTCGATGTCTTCAGGTCGTACGCTCACGAATTGGAACAAACCGGTATAAACGAGGTTCACCGCGAACATCGGCTGATCAGCGCGCTTTGCTTGCACGTTAATGCACAGATCCACCTCGGTGGCTTCGCCTTGGCCAACGGGCCGAGACTTCACCTCAACACCCATATCGATGGCCGGTTGGACGTCGTAGCCGGAGGTCGCTGCCAAAATGTTCTGGAATGACAGTTCTCTCACATATTGAGCCAAAACCCTCAGATGAGGGGAATCGGCTGGCGGAGCGCCATCGTTTTGCGTGTTCATGCGCCAGAAACTCGTGCTGGAGGCCGGAAAAACCGGCGGCTAACATGCTGCGGCGATGGGGGCAAAGCAACCGCGCTGGCAGAAGCTGCCTGTTGGCATTATCTTAAATCCACGCATACCACCACGCACCTTTGGAGTGGCGTCAGTTGGATCAGAGCATGATTGAAATCCTGGTGCTGGCGTTCATCGCCGGCTTTGTGCTGTTCCGCCTCTACACAACGCTGGGCAAACGTACCGGCGCCGAGCGCCCCGAACCTGCGCCCGCGCAGGGCGAGTTTCCGCGTGACCCCGAGCAGGCGCCAGTTACGCCGCCAATGTCGATCGGCTCGGCAGGTGAGGGTGTCGCTGCAATCGAGCGCGCTGATCCAAACTTTGAAGCCGGCTATTTCGTGCAGGGCGCACGCTCTGCGTATGAGATGATTGTCGGCGCTTTCGCCAAGGGCGATCGCGACACGCTGCGCGGTTTGCTGACTCCGCGCGTGTATGATTCATACATCGCCGCCATCGATGCACGCGAAGCGCAAAATGGCGTGGGTCCCGAAATCGTTCGTCTCAAGGCGGCGGAAATCGCCGACGCCGAGCTTAGCGGCGATACTGCGCGTGTTGTGGTGAAGTTTGAAGCCGAGTTGGCCGAAGGCGCCACAGGCGTGCGGGATGCGCGTGAACGTTGGACTTTCGAGCGTAATGTCCGCTCTCCCGACCCGAATTGGCTGCTGTCGCGCGTTCAGGCGGCGTGAGCAAAAAGCAGCGCGACCTCACTACCGACGAAAAGAAGTTGTGGCGACGCGTCGCCGCAAGCGTGAAGACACGCCGTCCCATTCCTGCCGACGTCGAAGAGGTCGAGGAAAGGCAGGCGCGAAAACGCGTTGCGCAATCGGCTCCGCCAAAGGCGATTGCGCCTGCGCCGGCCACACGCGCCAAGCCCGCACCGCCGCCGCAACATCGCGGCAATGAAAAGCGGGTCCGTCGTGGCAAGCTTGAGATCGGCGCGACGTTCGATCTGCACGGCTACACACAGGATAGCGGCCGCGCGGCGCTCGAGCGCTTCTTGCGCGCCGCGCACAGACGCGGTGACCGCACCGTCATCGTGATCACGGGTGTTGGGCGCGGCGGGGAGGGCATCCTGAAGCGGCGTTTGCCTGATTGGCTCGCTGACCACGACATCCGGCCGCTGGTCTCGGGTTATGCGCCCGCGCACCGCGCTCATGGTGGCTCCGGTGCGTTCTATGTCTTCCTCAAGCGCCCGAATGAAACCTCTGCTTAAGGCGTGTGACCAAAGCGTTGACGGAAACCGCATGTAAGTGCGTGAAATTACGCACATTTTTAGGTGGCGCTAACCAAACTACCGCAAATCTCGTCGCGCGCGTGCGCCGTGCATGCCCGGAGAGACGATGATCCTGCGCTTGCCAAAGCTCGCGAGCTTCACCCGCCCACGCGGTCTGCAAGCGCGCGCGGTCATGTTCACGGCCGCTTTGATGGCCGTTACGGCCGCAGTGTCCGCCGCCATTCTGATCTTCGGCGCGCAAACGCAGGGCGAACGCCAACAACTTTCGATCGCGAACGATCTTACCGAACATCTTGCCTCACGCGTCGGTGAGGTGATGGCGCGCGGTAATACGCACGTCCTTGAAATGATGATCCAAGGATCGACGCAGCAGCGCAACGTGCGCGTCATTTCGATCCGCAACGCGCAGGGCGCCGTGCTCGCTCAATCCGGGGGCGACGCAGATGACAGCGCGCTGATATCGCGCCTCACGGATCGCGTGATTGCCGATGAAGGCACCGTTTCTAATCGCGGCGCCGATGGCGTGGTCACAGTTGCAGCGCCTGTCATGCGCGAGGGGCGCCTCATCGGCGTTGCCGTGCGCATGTGGGAAGCGGATGCTTACAAGTTCGACGCGGTGCCGTCGCTGACGCCATTTCTGCTGATCATTGCGTGCCTGGCGATGGCCGCGATCCCACTGACCTCACACGCCGTCCGCCGCGCCATTGCGCCGCTCGATGAGCTTGCGCGCTACGCGGTGAAAGTCGGTGAAGACGGGCAGGCGGAGCCAATTACGATCCGCACCGGCGACGAGTTCGAAACGCTGGCGAACGCTTTGAACAATATGACGGGCCGCCTCGATGCTTCGATGCGCCAGATTCAGGAAATCGCGTTTGTTGATCCGGTGACACGCTTGCCGAACCAGGATCGGTTCATCCGGGAAGTAGATTTTTTCATTCTGCAGAGCCAATCGGCGCAAACTGCCGCCGCGGTGGTTGTAGTTGAGATGACACGCCTGCCGCGCCTGTTGCAGACCTTGGATCCAGACGCCGCGCGCGAATTCTTGCGCGTGGTAGCGGATCGCTTCGTTTCAGCCGTTAGAACGGTGGACCGCGTTGTGCGCATGCGCGCTCAGGGTGACCGCGCGGCTGTGCCGGCGCGTCTCGGCGCGTCGGAATTTGGCGTGCTTGTGCCAGATTTGGCCTCCGCGGCCGATGCGGCGCGCTTTGCGCAACACCTCAATGCGGCCTTGGATCAGCCGTTCGACTGGCGCGGACACAAATTCACGCTTGGCGCGTGTTGTGGAGTTGCGCTGGCGCCGCGCGACGGCGGCGATGCGGATACCGCTATTCGTCACGCGCGCATGGCGATGGCCGCTGCGCACGCCGCGCCGGCGCGGGTGAAGGTTTACACCCAATCTCTCGACCGCGAGGCGGTCGCGCGGCTGACGCTGGAGCGTGAGATGCGCGGCGCTTTGGAGCGCAACGAGTTTCGCGCCTACTTTCAACCGAAGATCAATCTCGCCACCGGCCGCATCGAAGCGTGTGAAGCGCTGGCCCGCTGGATCAGGCCGGACCGCACCATTATCAGCCCCGGCCGCTTCATTCCCGTGGCTGAGGAGAGCGGCCTTATTGGCGCCCTCTCAGATGCGATTATGCGCGAAGCGTGCTGGAAAGCTGCGGCATGGGCGCGGGCAGGGCAGCCAACGAAAGTCGCAGTCAACGTCTCGGCGCTGCAGTTCCGCAGCGATCGCTTCGCCGACAACGTCTTGCGCGTCGTTGCGCACGCTGGCCTCGCGCCGAGCAATCTCGAACTAGAGATCACCGAATCCATGGTGATGGCCGATCCCGATCGTGCGCTGCGCATCATTAAACCGTTGCGCGATGCGGGCGTACGCCTGGCGATCGACGATTTCGGATGTGGTCATTCCAGCTTGGCGGCGCTTTCAAAGCTCCCGTTCGATGTCATCAAGATCGACCAGCAATTTATCCGCGCGCTCGAAAAGGGCGATGCGCAATCGGCGGCAATTGTCGAGATGATCCTGGCGCTCGGGCGCACGCTCGACATGGAAATTGTCGCCGAAGGCGTGGAGCGCCGCGAGGATATGGAATTCATGGCGGCGCGCGGTTGCCACTGGATTCAAGGCTTCCTGTTCGGCGCGGCGGTCTCCGCTCCGGAATTTGCCGAACTCCTGCGCCGCCAGGCCGGAGACGATGTGAGCGCAGAAGACGCCGCTTGATCGGCGGCTCTCGCTCCGCCACATCACCAGCATGACAGATCAGCCAGGGTGGCACGGCACCACCATCGTGTGTGTGCGCAAGGGTGGTAAGGTTGTGATCGCCGGAGACGGGCAAGTCTCCGCCGGTCCGACCATTCTCAAAGGCAATGCACGCAAAGTGCGCACGCTCGCCGATGGCGCGGTGATTGTTGGCTTCGCCGGCTCCACCGCGGATGCTTTCGCACTGTTTGAGCGGCTCGAAACCAAGCTTGAGCGTTTCCCAAAGCAACTCGCACGCGCCTGCGTCGAGCTTGCCAAGGATTGGCGCACCGACCGGGCGCTCCGGCGCCTCGATGCGATGCTGATCGTGGCGGACAAGGACGAAACGCTGCTGCTGACCGGCGCGGGCGATGTTCTAGAGCCTGAGCATCAAGTCATTGCCGTGGGTTCGGGAGGCAACTTCGCCTTCGCTGCGGCCCGCGCGCTTTATGATTATGTCGATGATCCGGAGGCCATTGCGCGCAAGGCGATGGAGATTGCGGCTCAGATTTGTGTATATACGAACGGTAATCTGACCGTGGAGAAGCTCGATGGCTGAACGTGGCGCTTTGGAAGCTGCGGCCGCAGCCGGCGTGATCCGCGCCGAACAGGTGGGGCCACTCCATGATTTTCTGGCGTCACGCGCTGCGGGCGTATCCGCCGCGTCCAACGGCGAGGAAGATCTTCGCTTCATCCGCAATTTCCACGATGTGTTTTTAGCGACGGCATCGTGCTGCTCGCTGTCGGGCTCGCTATTGGCGTTTCCGTCTATGTAGCGACATCTGGCGTCGAAAGTCCGCAGACCGGCGCGATCACCTCGGGCGTGTTGTTTGCAGGTTGCGGCGCGATTATGTGGGGCTTGGGCGAAGTGTTCGCGCGCCGCCGTCGCTTGTTTCTGCCTGCAATCGCGATCGTGATCTCGCTTACGCTGTTTGTGGCGACGGGTGCATCGCTGCTCTATGCCGGTGTGCTTCTCGGCCGCGGAATTGATGACATAGACCTGTCCACGATGCCGCCTGAATTGCGTGTCGGCATCTTGATTGGCGCGGCATTTTTGGTGCTGGCGCCGCTGGCGTTCTACTTGCGGTTTCGCCTTCCATTTTCACTTGGGCTCGTGGGCGGCGGCGCGGCCGGCTTTGTGATCATTGCAGCGCTAACGGCCAATTTCGACGCCACGATGCAATTTCTTGCACCGCTTCAGCTTGGTCTCGGGTTTCTTCTTTTTCTGGCTGGCGTTGCGTTTGACGCGCGCGACCCTGCGCGCACGACGCGTTATTCGGACAATGGCTTTTGGCTGCATTTTGCGGCTGCGCCGCTCATTCTCAATGGCGCCTTTGGTTTGATTGGTCAGGCGTTCGGCGCGCCGAGCGGCTTCGTTTCGTCTGGCGCGCTTGTCGCTTCGGCCTCGCAAGGCGGCGGCGACGCTATCGCGCATGCAGCCATTACGTTGGCCGTGGTGGTATTGCTGGGGATCATCTCGCTGTTGATCAATCGGCGTGTTCTGATCGTTTCGACCTTGATCACCACTGGCGTCGCCATCGGCATTTTGATGAACGCTGTCGGCATGGGAGCAGGGGCGCTGGCCGCCTCGACGCTCATCATGCTCGGCGCATTCGTTCTGATCTTGGGCGCGAGCTGGCACAGCGCCCGGCGATTGCTGTTGGGCTGGGTCAAGCCGGATGGTGGTTGGGCGCGGATTTTCCCGCCGGAAACACCGGTCGCCGCGTAGCCAAGTTACGACGCCGCACTTCACGCGCCGTGACCCTGTGCCTAGATCAACCAGACATGACCCAGTTCTCGCCCCGCGAAATCGTTTCCGAACTCGATCGCTACATCGTCGGCCAAAATGACGCCAAACGCGCCGTTGCAATTGCACTGCGCAATCGCTGGCGCCGCAAGCAGCTGCCTGATGATCTTCGCGAAGAAGTCACCCCGAAAAACATCTTGATGATCGGCCCAACGGGTGTCGGTAAAACCGAAATCGCGCGGCGCTTGGCGAAGCTCGCTGCCGCGCCGTTTCTGAAGGTGGAGGCGACAAAGTTCACCGAGGTCGGCTACGTCGGCCGTGACGTTGAACAAATCATTCGCGACCTCGTGGAGGTTGCGCTCAACATGGCGCGCGAGCGGCGCCGGCGTGAGGTGCGCGCGCGCGCCGAGGCCGCCGCCGAAGATCGTGTGCTCGATGCGCTTGTGGGGCAGGGCTCGAGCGCTGCAACGCGCGAGTCGTTCCGTAAGAAATTGCGCAACAGCGAGATGGGCGGCTCTGCCGTTGAGATCGATGTTGAAGACAATGCCAATCCGATGGGCGGCTTGGAGATTCCAGGTCAGCCTGGTGTTGGCATGGTCAATCTTGGCGAGATATTCGGCAAAGCCTTCGCCAAGCGCACTAAGCGCGTAAAAATGACGGTCGACGAAGCGTTCGAGCCATTGGTGCGTGAAGAGAGCGACAAGCTCATCGATCAGGACACGCTGGTGAAAGAAGCGCTGACGCTCACGGCCGAGGACGGCATCGTATTCATCGATGAGATCGACAAAATTGCTTCACGCTCGGACCGTGTGGGCGGCGGTGATGTCAGCCGCGAGGGCGTGCAACGCGATTTGCTGCCCCTGATCGAAGGCACGATCGTCACGACCAAGCATGGTCAGGTGAAGACGGATCATATCCTTTTCATCGCGTCGGGCGCGTTTCACGTTTCGAAACCATCGGATTTGTTGCCGGAATTGCAGGGACGCTTGCCAATCCGCGTCGAGCTGCAAGCGCTTACGCGCGAGGATTTCCGGCGCATTCTGACCGAACCGGAAGCCAGTCTCGTCACGCAATATAAGGCGCTACTGAAGACCGAGGGCGTCACGCTCGACATTACGGACGACGCGGTTGAGGCGATTGCCGGCATTGCTGCTGACGTGAACAGCTCAGTCGAAAACATCGGCGCGCGCCGGCTGCAGACGGTGATGGAGCGATTGCTCGACGACATCAGCTACACGGCGCCGGATCGCGGCGGCGAGACGGTGCGTATCGATGCGGAATACGTCCGCAACAATGTCGGCGCGCTGGCGAAGAACGCGGATTTGAGCCGCTTTATCCTCTAAACGCTAAGGCCGTGCTTTTGCGCGAGTTCGCGCAGGCTTGTCTCCGGACGTGGCCCCATGTGCGAGATTACTTCCGCCGCCGCGAGCGAGGCGAGCGCGCCGCATTCGGCAAGCGATTTGTTGCGCGTGTAACCGAAAAGGAATCCGGCCGCGTATTGATCGCCGGCGCCAGTCGTGTCGACGACCTTTGCAACGGGAAACGCTTTCGCTTCGACCGTCTCGTCTTTCGTCGCGATCAACGAGCCGTGCTCTGAGCGCGTCACGGCCACGAGAGGGCAGGCTTTGCGAGCTTGTGCGACCGCGTCGCCGAGATCGTCGCTTTCGTACAGGGAAAGGATCTCAGACTCATTGCAGAATAGAATGTCAACATGGCCGCTGACGAGATGGCGGAAGCTGTCGCGGTGACGATCGACGCAGAACGTGTCGGAAAGCGTCAGTGAAACCTTGCGGCCGGCGGCGCGGGCGATTTCAGCGGCGCGCACGAACGCGGCTTTCGCTTCGTCGCGATCGAAGAGATAGCCTTCGAGGAAGAGGGTCTGTCCCGATTGGATCAGCTTTTCGTCGAGGTCGTCTGCGCCGAGCAGGGTTGAGGCGCCGAGATATGTGTTCATTGAGCGCTGACCGTCCGAGGTGACGACGATCAGCGATCGTGCTGTGCCAGGCGCGCCTGGACGCGGCGCAGTGTTGAAGGTCACGCCCGCGGCGCGGAATTCCTTGGTGAAGCGTGCGCCAAGGTCGTCTTCGGCGACTTTGCCGATGTAGCCTGCCGTGCCGCCGAAGCTGGCGATGCCCGTCACGGTGTTTGCGGCGGAGCCGCCGGCGGCCACGACCGGATCGGTCAGTCGTGAAGTCAGATGGTCGGCGCGCGCTTCGTCGATCAAAGTCATTCCGCCCTTGGCGATGCCTTCTTCGGCCAGGAACTGGTCAGAGACGGGTTTCAGAATGTCGATAATGGCGTTGCCAACGGCGACGACATCGTAGGTCGAGCTTGTCATGAATTAATCCTTGGAGTTGTGGCGTTTAAGCGCGCGGGAAGCGGCGTGGCAAGCATTGCGGCGCGGGGCGGGCGGCGGCACATTCGCGCCCATGAGATTCATAGCCTCACTGGCGGCCCTGGTGCTGCTCTCCGCCTGCGCCACTGCCGCGCCGTCCACGCCCCCGGCTGCCAGCACGATTCCCGCCGGGCCTACGGGCAGCGTGTCCTCGTCCCGGCAAGCGCAGCTGCTCCGCGCCGCCGGTGGTTCGGATGCCCCGTCGTTGCAGGAGGTCGAGCGATACTTCGGCCAAGCCGACATCGTGCGCCGCGATGGGGCGGGAACGGCGCTGACCTATCGCTTCGAGAATTGCGCGCTGCTGCTGTTGTTCGCGGCGGACGCGCGCAACGCCATGCGATTGCAGGAAGCGCATCCGAGCCCGCGCCGCACCGGCGTTGCGGCGCCGTCGCTCGATCAGTGCGCGGCGGAAGCGGCGGCGCGCCGGCCGTAATGGCGCGGGTCGCGTATCTCACAGGCCGCTCATATCGCGGCGCGCCGCTCGGGCCGGGCGTTGTGCCGCCGCTGGAAGAAAAGAGCCGCGAACTCATCCTGGCCGCCGGCAAGATGCGCGGGATCGAGTTTGAAATCGTCTATTGGGACGAGATGGATTTGCCGCAACGCGGCTTCGATCTCGCCGTCATTCGCACGACCTGGGACTATACTGAGCGCGCCGGTCAGTTCGTTGCCGCGCTCGAGTCGCATGAGCGTGGTGGTTTGCGTGTGCTCAATTCCTCTGAAGTCGTACGCTGGAATTTGCGCAAGACGTACCTGAAAGAACTTGGCCCCTCCGCGATTGAGACGGTCTGGATCGATGAGAAACCGGACGCACACATCGTAGCGCAGGCGTTTGATGCGTTTGATGCATCTGAGATCGTGGTGAAGCCGCAAGTTGGCGCGGGCTCGGTGCGCACCGTGCGTTTGAAGCGCAACGCTTGGAGCGAAGCGGATTTGATGGATGGCCCGATCGGCCCAGCGATGATTCAGCCCTATCTGCGCTCGATTGAGACGGAAGGGGAGCGTTCGCTGTTCTGGTTTGGCGGCGTTTATTCGCACGCGGTGCGTAAGGTGCCGGCGGCGGGGGATTGGCTTGCGAACGTGTCCGGCGCGCGTTTTGTTGCTGAGGCGCCGCCGCAGGTTGCGATCGATGCAGCGGAAGCTGCGCGGGCGCGGGCGCCTAAAGATCTGCTCTATGTGCGTATCGACCTCGTGCTCGGCGATGACGGCGCGTGGCGGGTTATCGAGATCGAGGCGATTGAGCCCTATCTCTTCTTCGACTTTGCGCCCGAGGGCGCCGATGTTTTCGTTGGCGCGATCGCACGTGTTTTGGGCTGAAATAGGCAGAGATCGGCGATGACGCAGCGCGGGCATTCAGGCTTGCGTGCGATGCAGGTGTAGCGGCCATGCAGGATCAGCCAGTGATGGGCGCCATGCAGATATTTCTGCGGCGTGATCCGCATCAACTGCTCTTCGACTTCCGCCGGCGTCTTTCCTGATGCAAGCCCAGTGCGGTTGGCGACGCGAAAGACGTGCGTGTCGACTGCGATCGTGCCTTCGCCGAAAATCTCCATCAGTACAACGTTCGCGGTTTTGCGGCCTACGCCGGGCAGAGCTTCTAAGGCCTCGCGCTCGCGTGGTACTTCGCCTTTGTGTTGATCGATCAAATCTTGGCTGAGCGCGATGACGTTCTTGGCTTTGTTGCGCCAGAGGCCGATTGTTTTGATGTGTTCGGCGACACCCTCTTCGCCGAGTTTCAGCATTTTCGCTGGCGTGTCTGCGATCTGAAAGAGGGGGCCGGTGGCGCGGTTGACGCCCTTGTCTGTCGCCTGCGCTGAGAGCACCACTGCGACGAGCAATGTGTAGGGGCTGGTGTAGTCCAGCTCCGTCTTTGGATCGGGACGCACGTGGGCGAGGCGGGCGTAGATTTCTTCCGCCTTGGCTTTGGTAAGACGCTTGGCCACGTGTTTTTCGTCCCTTGGCAGTCGAAGCCGCTGGTTTAATCTTAGGGCCATGACCCCGACGTGGGAACGCTCGCCCGCCGCGCCGCATCTAGATGGCCCGTTTTTGATGGATGCTGTCTTGCGTCCACATCGGAGCCTCAGCGCACGGGCGTTCAAATACATGCTGATTGCGGTCATTGCCGTGAACGTGTTGGTGGCGATCTTCTTTTGGGTGCAGGGCGCGTTTCCGGTGGCCGGGTTTCTGGGTCTTGATGTGCTGGCGTTGTGGCTGGCGTTTCGGATGAATTATCGCGCCGGGCGTGCGGCGGAATACGTGCGCATCGCGCCGGGCAGGGTGCACATCGCGGCCGTGGATCAGAATGGCGTCGTGACGCATTGGGTATTGAATCCGGTGTGGGCGCGGGTGGCGCGCGATGGACGCGGCGTGCTGATCCGTGAGCGCGAAGGGCAGATGCGGCTGGGTGCATTTCTGTCGCCGAAGGAGTGCGAGAGTTTTGCGTCATCGTTGGGCCTGGCGCTGAGCAAGGCGAAGCGCGGGGCCTTACAACCCTAACACGTCGCGCATCGAATAAAGGCCGGGCGGTTTATCCGCGACCCAAAGCGCTGCCGCGAGCGCGCCGTCAGCAAACACCGCACGATCGAAGGCTTGGTGCGATAGCGCCAGCACTTCGCGCTCAGCGATGAAACGCACATCGTGATCGCCAACGATGCCGCCGCCGCGAATGGCGGAAAACCCGATGCCGCCTTGTTTGCGTTCGCCGGTGATGCCGTCATGTGGCTTCAAGCGGGCATCGCTAAGTTTGACGCGGCGTCCCTGTGCGGCGGCTTCGCCGAGGAGCAGGGCGGTGCCTGATGGCGCATCGACCTTGCGGCGATGATGCGCCTCGGTGATTTCGATGTCCCAATCGGGACCGAGCCGCTCGGCGGCTTGTTCTACGAGCGCGGCGAGCAAGTTCACGCCCAAGCTAAAATTGCCGGAGCGGACGATGGCGATGCGTTTGGCGTGTGCCGCGACTTGCGCTTCTTGCGCGCCGGAAAGGCCGGTCGTGCCGATGATCGCGCCTTTTACTGGCGTGCCGACGAGCGCATCGAGCGCTTCAATCGTTGCGTCCGGGGCGGTGAAATCGATCCAGACTTCGGCTTTATCGGCGGCGAGGTTTGGCGTCTCCGATGTGTTCATCATCAGCGGCGCCATGCCGGCGAGCGCGCCAAGGTCGATGCCGAGGAATTGCCCGTCGCTACGCACGGTGCCGCCGCAAACGATAAAGCGCGCATCGTCGGATGCGGCGCGCACAAGCGCCCGGCCCATACGGCCGCCGGCGCCGGCGATTGCGATGGAGAGTGTCATGTTTCTCTCATGGCCTTTCGCTCCGTCAGCGGCAAGCGCCGCTGCGGATTGGTTGTCGTTTCGCTCCAAATCGGGAGCCGGGGCGCGCGATCCGCGCTGAGGTAGTCTCAAGGGATGCGCTGATCGTCTCCGATCAACGCTGCACGCTTCGCGCGCCCCGTTACAGAATCGTTTGTCCCGGATTGGCAAAGGGAGTTGGAGGGCCCTTCCAGCCGAGTGACCCAGCTGGCGCCTTAATTCCGTAGCCACGAGCCGGTGTCGCGCGCATCGATCTCCCGAAAAATGAGATCGTGGACCCTGCCATGTTGAGCAGGCATGTGAACGCTCGCTCGCTTCGCTCGTTGGGCAAAGGGAGCGTCGTACCTTTCGGCCCTCTCGCATTCCCCGAGCTTGAACTTGCTATGCGATGCTTACGCACCGCACCGATCGTCACCGCGCCGATTCCGCGCCGCACATTCCAAAGTTTCGGAGCTCTTCGAAATCTCCCGTGTGCGACGAGGAGAAGTGTACGCTCGATATTTGGGGGTCGGATAGATTTGTGTGTATCCAACAAAGTTGGAGCGCGGGCCTCCGGCCCGCATCTAGCGCTTTTGCTTGATGTGCTTGGAAAAATGCGGGCCGGAGGCCCGCGCTCCAACCTGCAACGGTTGGTGCGTATGCGGAGGATAGATCACGGGGTCCACGTTTCCCGGCCAAGCGGCGCCGCCGCGCAGAGCCGGGACCTAGGAGCAAACGCACTGCGCGCCGTCATCCCCTGGGTCCCGGATCGCACCCCGGCTTTCGCCGGGGCTGTGTCCGGGAAGCGTGTGTTGTGTTTTGAGCGGTCGGCTGGGATTGGCCCGACGCGGACGCTTGCCACTCATGCTACCAGGGTCGTCTGATCGTTGGAGTGAGCCATGCCATTCTCATGTCGAGGGCAAGAATTCGAATTTGTTGTCGGCAGCGATGTTCAGCGTGACGGGATGTACTTCGAAGTTACCGATACGCTGGCTGAGCCTGATGTTTTGGAGGTCTTCTATTCTGACCAGACCGACCAAATGACATTCACGGCTTATCGTCGTGACATTCCGCTTGAACTAGTCGAATGGGCGCTGACGATGGCGAAGGAGCGGCTGGTGCCCACTGCAAAGCGATAGTCCGCTTCCGGCAAATAGCCGCCGCGCGCGCCCTAACGCGGTGCGCTCAGCGCGTCGGGGCGTTGGCGTCGAAGAATTTTTTCATGCTGTCGAAGAAGCCTTGAGTCTGCGGGTGAGCTTCGTCGCTGCAATCCCTGGCGAATTCTTCGAGCAGCTTCTTCTGTTTCGCCGTGAGGTTCACAGGCGTTTCAACCAGAAGCTCAACGTGAAGATCGCCGCGATCTTTGCCGCGCAGATGCGTCATGCCTTTGCCTTTGACGCGGAAGCGCCGGCCAGTTTGCGCGCCTGCCGGAATGGTGATCTTGGCGCGGTCGCCGTCGATAGTCGGAATTTCCATCTCGCCGCCGAGCGCGGCTTTGCACATCGGCGCAGGCGCGCGGCAGTAGAGGTCGGGGCCCTCGCGCTCGAAGAGGGCGTGCGGCTTCACCGAGAGGAAGAGATAGAGATCGCCTGCAGGACCGCCGCGTGCGCCGCCATCGCCTTCGCCGGAGAGCCGGATGCGCGTGCCATCTTCGACGCCAGCGGGAATTTTCACCGAGAGCGTGCGTTCTTTTTGAACTTGGCCGCGCCCGCCGCATGAGCGGCACGGCGTTTTGATCGACTGGCCGCGGCCGTGGCAGGCGGGGCAGGTGCGCACCATGCGGAACATGCCTTGCTGGGCGCGCACTTGGCCGGCGCCTTGGCAGGTCGTGCAGGTTTCGAGCGGTGCGTTGCCTTCAGAGCCAGAGCCTTTGCACGGCTCGCAGGCTTGTGCGCGGGGCACGACGATTTCGCGCTCATTGCCGCGAAATGCTTGCTCGAGACTGATCTCGACATCGTAGCGGAGATCGGCGCCGCGGGCCGGACCGTTGCGGGCGCCGCCACCGCGTCCGCCGCCGCGCGTGAACATGTCCTCGAAGCCGCCGCCGAAGATCTCGTTGAAGAGATCGGAGAAATCGGCGGCGCCCGCGCCTTGGAAGCCGCCGGGGCCGCTGCCTTGGAAGGCAGCTTTACCGTAGCGATCGTAGGCGGCGCGCTTTTCAGGATCGGAGAGCGCCGAATAGGCTTCGCCGAGCTCTTTGAACTTCTCTTCTGAAGCTTTGCAGCCCGGATTTTGGTCCGGGTGCAGCTTCATCGCGAGCTTGCGGAAGGACGTTTTGATCGTCGCGGCGTCAGCGTCGCGGGCGACGCCGAGCACTTCGTAATAATCGCGGTCAGCACTCATGGCGCCACCGAGATGAGAAAGAGGCGGCTCCCTCGCAAGGAGGGGAGCCGCCCGATTTCAGTTTGCGAATAGCGCCGCAGCATCAATCGACCTCAGTGTCGTGACAGGGCTTAAGCGCTCTTTTTGCTGTTGCCGTCGACTTCTTCGAAGTCGGCGTCGACAACACCTTCTTTGTCCGGACCACCGGCGTCGCCGCCGTCCGGACCACCGCCGCCTTGGCCGCCATAGAGGGCCTCGCCGATCTTCATCGACGCCTGCAAAAGGGTTTGGGTCTTGGCCGCGATCTCGCCCGTATCTTCGGTTTCGAGCGCCTGCTTCAACGCCGCGATCGCAGCTTCGATGCTGGCCTTATCCGGCGCGGGGATCTTCCCGCCGTTTTCCTGCAGAGACTTTTCGGTGGCGTGGATCAAGGCTTCGCCTTGGTTGCGCGCCTCGACCATCTCACGGCGCGATTTGTCTTCGCCTGCGTGCTCTTCGGCTTCCTTGACCATGCGCTTGATGTCGTCGTCGGAGAGACCGCCCGACGCCTGGATGCGCATGCTCTGTTCTTTGTTGGTGCCTTTGTCCTTTGCCGCTACGGAAATGATGCCGTTCGCGTCGATATCAAACGTAACCTCAATCTGCGGCAGACCACGCGGGGAGGGCGGGATGCCAACAAGATCGAATTGACCTTGCAGCTTGTTGTCCGCCGCCATTTCACGTTCGCCTTGGAAGACGCGGATGGTGACGGCGTTTTGGTTGTCTTCCGCGGTTGAGAAGATTTGGCTCTTCTTGGTCGGGATCGTGGTGTTGCGTTCGATCAGGCGCGTGAACACGCCGCCGAGCGTTTCAATGCCGAGCGAGAGCGGGGTGACGTCGAGCAGCACGACGTTCTTCACGTCGCCTTGCAGAACGCCGGCTTGGATCGCGGCGCCAACGGCCACGACTTCATCTGGGTTGACGCCTCTGTGCGGCTCGCGGCCAAAGAATTCTTTCACCACCTGCTGGATCTTCGGCATGCGGGTCATGCCGCCGACGAGCACCACTTCCTTGATGTCGGAAGGCGAGAGGCCGGCATCTTTCAGCGCGGCTTTGCACGGCGCGATGGTGCGCTGGACGAGGTCTTCGACCAGAGCTTCGTACTTCGCGCGGGTGATTTTCATCACCAGGTGGAGCGGGTTCTTGGTCGCCGGATCTTGCGTAATGAACGGGATGTTCACTTCGTAATCGCTGCGCGACGACAGCTCTTTCTTCGCTTGTTCTGCGGTTTCCTTCAGGCGCTGCAGCGCGTCCTTTTGTTGACGCAGATCAACGCCGGTTTGCTTTTTGAACTCGTCCGCGAGGTAGTTGACGATGCGGATGTCGAAGTCTTCGCCGCCCAGGAACGTGTCGCCGTTGGTGGAGCGCACTTCGAAGACGCCGTCGCCGATCTCGAGGATCGAGACGTCGAACGTGCCGCCGCCGAGGTCGTACACGGCGATGGTCTTGTTGGTTTCGCCCTTATCGAGGCCGTAAGCGAGCGCGGCCGCGGTCGGTTCGTTGATGATGCGCAGCACTTCGAGGCCGGCGATCTTGCCTGCGTCCTTCGTGGCTTGGCGCTGTGCGTCGTTGAAGTATGCGGGAACCGTGATGACGGCCTGCGTCACCGGCTCACCAAGATAATCTTCGGCCGTCTGCTTCATCTTCTGCAGAACGAAAGCGGAGATTTCTGACGGCGCGTATTGCTTGTCGCGGCCCTGAATCCAAGCGTCGCCGTTCGGGCCCTTCACGATCTTGTAGGGGACGAGGCCCACGTCTTTCTTCGTGATCGGATCATCGAAGGAGCGGCCGATAAGGCGCTTCACGGCGTAATAGGTTTGTTCGGAATTCATCACTGCTTGGCGCTGTGCGGTCAGGCCGATCAGGCGCTCGCCATCATCGCGGAAGGCCACGACTGACGGTGTGGTGTTTGAGCCTTCGGAATTGGCGATGACCTTTGGTTGGCCGCCTTCCATGACGGCGACGCACGAATTCGTCGTGCCCAAATCGATGCCGATCACTTTGCCCATTGCTTAGTCCTCGTTCCTTTTTTCAGCGGCGCGGTTCCGGACAGTGGACCCAAAAACTGGCGTCCCCGAAGCGCGCGTCCTGCCCATATGTTCAAGCGATTAAACGACTTGTCGCCTCGTCCCAAGCACCAAGCCGCTTCGTTCCGGGTTCATGTGGTGTATCGCCTACGTGGTGCAAGACTTTCCGGAGACCTATCCGCATTCGCCGCAGGGAAATAGGAGCCGTCTGTTCAGGACCTTCGGGGCGGGCGGAACAAAAAAGAAACCGAATACCTAGATAGGCCATATGGCGATGACCCGCCCTGCCTCCGACTTCGACGGCTTCCGGCTTTGGCCAGGCCTGCTCGACCGCGCCGCCCAAGAGGCGCTGCGCGATGAGGTGTTCGCGCGCATGCGGGGAGGGCCGCTCTACATTCCTCGCATGCCAAAATCCGGCCAGCCGATGCGGGTGCGGATGACCAATTTCGGGTCGCTGGGTTGGGTGACCGATAAGGAGCAGGGCTATCGCTATCAGCCGTTGCATCCTGAAACCGGCAAGCCCTGGCCGGAGATGCCGCCTAAGGTGCTTGAGCTTTGGAGCGAGCTCAGCGGCTACGATGCGGCGCCGGAGGCGTGCCTTGTAAATCTGTACGAAGGCGACGCGCGCATGGGGCTTCACGTCGATAGCGATGAAGACGCGTGGGACGCGCCGGTGCTGTCGATCTCGCTCGGCGACACCGCGATGTTTCGCATCGGCGGCAGCTTGCGTTCCGATGGAACGCGCAGTGTGCGGCTCGCGTCAGGCGATGTGTGCATGCTGAGCGGCGCAGCGCGACGCGCGTATCATGGCGTTGATCGCATCATGAACGGCACGTCGCGCTTATTGCCGAAAGGCGGGCGGCTTAATTTGACGGTGCGGCGGGTGACTGTTCCGTCGTCGTCGCAGGCGCTTCAGCCGCCGGAGCCGGCGTAGGCTCAGCAGCCGCGTTGCGCTCACGCACGAAGTCCGGGACCCAGCCTGACGGCGGCCCACCGGGCGTGTTCGGCAAGCGGCCGGCGGCGATTTCGTGGGCCTTCCACACCATCGCATTGTGGACGCGATTCCAGCCTGACGGGTGGTCGTAGAAGAACCATTCCTCGAACGCGCTCGGCTCCATTTTGCGATATTCGCTCAGCAAAACCGACGCTTCGGCAAAGCCATCAGGCTCGCGCGCGGCGTTAAGGCCAAACATGTCGGCCTGCTGCTCGTTGAAATAGACGAGGTTACGCTGCAGCGGCGAGGTAATGAGCCCAACCGCCGCAAGCAGCACCATGACCAGCGGCAACCCAGCCGGATCGGAAATATCGCGGATGCCCCAGCGCTCATTCTTCGCTGCCCAACGGAAGGTGAAATGCACGAAGGCAAAACTGAACAAGATGAAGATCGAGCTGAAGATCATGCCCGACACATTGTGCCTCAGCACGTAGTGGCCGATCTCGTGCGCCATCACAGCGCGTACGGCTTCCGGACTGGTGCGTTCGAGCAATGTGTCGGCGAGTGAGATGCGCGTGGTCGGGCCGAAGCCTGAGACATTGGCGCTGATCGAGTTCGTCTGGCGTGAGCGATCATAGACGTACACGTTGTCCGCCGGGACGCCGTTGGCTTGTGCGAGCGCGATAATACTATCGCGGAGTTCGCTTTGCTCCATTGGGTGCGACGTGTTGAACAGCGGCGCGATGTAGACCGGGAAGAGCATGCTCATCACGCCCGCGAACGCGATGGTGACGACAGAACCCCATATCCACCACGTATTCCGTGCGGCGCGAATAATCACATAGAGCACCGTGAGGAATATCGAGCCAATTGCGAGGCCGAGCGCCAAGCCGATCAGTTGTTCATTGAACCACTCAGGGAAGGTTTGAGTGGAGAGATTGAACTGATGCTGGCGGACGAAGCCGACATAGTAAGAGAACGGGAAGGTCAGCACGCTGGATACGAGGATGTAAAAGAGCGACGTGCCGAAGGCGACGAGCGGAAACCACTTCAGCGTCTTCTCGATCCATGAGCGCACGCCGCGCGCCCAGCCGAACACCAGCATCAAGCCGGCGACGATGATCGAAAGCGCCGTGCCGGCAAAATCGATGATGTAACCGCCTTCGAAGTATGAGTTAGAACGCGCCGTTGCTTCCGAACCCAGCGTCGCCAGCCAAGCTTGCGTGGCTTCTTCCGGATTGAAGGGCAGGGCGGCGGCCATTGCCGGTCCCGCAATTATAAGCGCCGCGGCGAACGCAGCCAGGCCAAGAAAACGCATCGAACCGCCCCCGAATAATTTACTGGCCGAAAACCTGCCCCCGCTCCAGATCACACGCAAGAGGACGCGCGCCGGGCGCGACCAGCGAGGAGACGAACGGATGAAGCTCGACACGCCCGAAGGCAATTTCCCGCCGACTCGCCGCACCATGGCGGCATCGCTCTTCTTCGCAGGGTACGCGACGGCGGCCGTCTCGTCATGCGCCAGCCCTGTGACCACACCTAGTGATGAGCTCATCACCGAGGACGCGCACATCAATGGCGCCGGCGGTTACTCATTGCCGGCTTATGTCGCGCGGCCGAGTAGGCGCGCGCGTCACGGCGCTGTCATCGTCGTGAATGAGATTTTCGGCATCCATGATTACATCAAGGATGTCTGCCGCCGCTTTGCACGCGAAGGCTATGTCGCGATCGCGCCGGACTATTTTGATCGCGCCGGCGATCCGGCGCCGATGACTGACTTTGCACAGATCCGCGAAATCGTCGCCACCGCCAACCATGAGCAGGTGATGGGCGACACCAGCGGCGCGATCGATTGGCTGCGCGCGCAGCGTTTCACCAATGGCGATATCGGCATCACTGGTTTTTGCTGGGGCGGCACGGTGGTGTGGATGGCGGCGGCGCAACTCACCCACATCAAGGCTGGCGTTGCTTGGTATGGCCGCGTTGTGCGCCCGGCGCCGGGAGGTTGGGGCTCTGATGAAAACCGCGCATGGCCGCTCGATGTCGCCGCCAGTATCGCAGCGCCAGTGCTTGGTCTTTATGCGCAGAACGACAACGGCATTCCGCTTGAGGGTGTCGAACGCTTCCGCGCCGCGCTCGCGGCCGCGGGCAATCCAACGCGTTCCGACATCATCGTCTATCCCGGCGTGCAGCATGGCTTCCACGCTGACTATCGTGAGAGCTACAATGCGGAAGCCGCCGCTGACGGCTGGGCGCGCGCGCTTGCGTGGTTCAGGCAGCACGGCGTGAGTTGAGCTAAAATCAGAGGGCCGCCGGCTTCCCAGCCGGCATTCTTGTTCGTCGTGAACACGTGCGCTGCATAAAGGGTGCGAAGAAAGATGCCGGCTGGAAGCCGGCGGTCCGTTGGCGAATAGTGTTTCGACGTTGCTCCCCAAGCGGCGCCACGTTCCTATGTTGCATCCTTAGCTCCGGAGATCCTCCCATGCGCTATCGCAAACTCGGCCGTACAGGCCTCGCCGTTTCTGAAATCTGCCTCGGCACCATGACATTCGGTGGCGACGGCATTTGGAAAGCCATCGGCGCGCTCGAACAAGACGCCGCAAGCAAGCTGGTCAAAGGCGCGTTCGATAAGGGCGTCACCTTCATCGACACGGCGAATGTCTATTCCAACGGCTTGTCGGAGCAGGTGACAGGGGAGGCGATCAAGGGCCTGCCGCGTGATGAGCTTGTGGTGGCGACCAAAGTGTTCGGCCGCATGGGCGCTTATGGCGCGGCGCAATCGCCGGAGGATCAGCGCCGTTACAACAACACCAATTTGTGGGGCCTCTCGCGCAAGCACGTCATGGATTCGATCGACGCCAGCCTGAAGCGGCTGCAGATCGACCATATCGATCTCTACCAAGTGCACGCCTTCGATAACGTAACGCCGCTGGAAGAGACCCTGGCTGCGCTCGATGATCTCGTGAAGTCGGGCAAGGTCCGCTACATTGGCTTGTGCAACTTTTCCGCTTGGCAGATCGCCAAGTCGCTCGGCGTCTCTGATAGTAACGCGTTCGCGCGGTTTGAATCGCTGCAGATGTATTACACGATCGCTGGGCGGGACCTCGAGCGCGAAGTCGTGCCGCTGGCGAAGGATCAGAACCTCGCCATTCTGCCCTGGAGCCCGCTCGCGGGCGGCTTCCTGTCCGGCAAATACACGCGCGCGACGGCGCCAACCGATGGCTCACGCCGCATCGCCTTCGACTTTCCGCCGGTCGATAAGGAGAAGGCCTACGACATCATCGATGTGATGAAGGAGATCGGCGATGCGCGCGGCGTTTCAGTCGCGCAGATCGCGCTATCGTGGTTGTTGCATCAAAAGCACGTCACCAGCGTCATTATTGGCGCGAAAACCGAAGCGCAGCTCAATGACAATCTCGCCGCCACCGGCGTTGAATTGTCGAGCGATGACCTGAAGCGCTTGGATGAAGTTTCGAAGCTGCGCCCGGAATATCCCGGCTGGATGCTCGAACGCCAAGGCGGCGAGCGGACGAGCAATTTGAGCTAGCGGACGCAAATCGCGCGCTGCACGCCGCCTTCGACAGGCTCAGGCTGACGCTCAATTGCGTTGGTCCGCGTCACCCTGAGCTTGTCGAAGGGCGACGCTTGCGGGGTCGTTCAGACAAAGAAAAGCGGCGGCGCTCTTGTCCAGCGCCGCCGCCCCTGCATGCGTCCCCTTAAGCGTTTCCGCTCACCGGCGCACTATCTTCACCTCGTAGCCGCCGGTCGTGTTTGAGAGACCGCTGACCTGAATGAGGTAGTCGCCAGCAGTTTCCGGACGGAAGCGCAGGCGCGCGTCCATGCCATCGCCGCTGTCATCGTCCGACGCGACACGGCGGCCGCCGTCACGGACCAGTGCGGCATCGGCCGTCGCTTCTTCCATTCCAGCGCCTTCTTGGATCACCGCGAGGAACGGATCGGCCAACGGCGTTTCGCCATGGCCACTGACGTCGATCTGGTAGGTGACTCCAGCTTCGAGCGTGACGCGGAAGACGTCGACGTCTGACGGTATTTCGATGCTGCTGATGCGGCTGTCGTCGGCGGCATCAAGATATTCGTCGGTGTAGGCGTGGCCTGGAACGTCGGTATCGATCGCGCGCAGCGTGTAACGGCCGGTGCTTTGGCCGTCGAACGACGAGACCGCAGCGAAGTACGTGCCGCCCGTCGGTGAGGCGAAGCTGAGATACGAGTTGAAGCCGCGGCCACCATCGTCATCGGCGGCGACTTGCGTGCCGGTGGAATCATAGAGCGTCAGCATCGGATCAGCGAGCGCGCCTTCATCGAGGCCATCAAGATTGAAGCGATAGGGGCGGCCTTCGACCAGCTCGATCGCAAACCAATCCACATCGCCGGCTGCGCCGATGAAGCTGGTGCGCGGATCGCCGTTCGGCAGCAGCGCTTCGGCAGTGTCGTAGCTGTTGCCGATTTCGCCGCCGACGAGGTTGAGGGCGTAACGCCCCGTAGCGTCTTCGGTGAAGCCGCGCGCTTCGACGTAATATGTGCCTGCGGCAGGCGCTTGGAATTCGAGCCAAGCGTTAAGGCCGTCGCCGCCATCGTCGTCACGCGCCAGCTCAACGCCGTCTGAACCGTAAAGGGCCAGGAACGGGTCGCCGATGCTATCGGGCGTGCCGGTTGCTTGCATGCCGATGCGGACGCCTTGGCCTTCGACCAGTTCCAGGCGGTACCAGTCACGATCACCGGCGGGGGCAAGAACGCCCTCGCGATAATCGCCTTCTGCGCTGAGGCTTGCGTCGGTGCTTGTGTCAGCGGGCACGTCGCCAGCGCGCGCGGCGAGCGTGTAGCCGCCGGTGGCGTCTCCGGTGAACGAGCTGGCTTCGACGTAGTAATTGCCGGTCGTTGGCGCGGTGAATTCGAGATACGAGTTGAGGCCATCACCGCCGTCATCATCGACCGCGAGTTCTGCACCGCTTGCATCGCGCAGGCGGATCAACGGGTCGCCGATTGGGCTTTCGCCGCTTGCGTCGAGCGCGAAGCGATACGACTGACCTTCGGTCAGGCGGATGCGATACCAATCGCTATCGCTCGGGAAGTCGAGCGAGCCTTCGATGGTGCGGCCCGCCGTGATGCGCCCGCCAGTCGAGGCCGAGTTGCCGACGCTATCGCGCGGCAGGCGCTCGGCTGCGATGTTGAGGGCGTAGCGGCCTGTATAAGCGTCGGCGTAGCCGCGCGCTTCGATGAAGACGTCGCCATTTGCCGCCGGGATGAATTCGAGCGCCGAGTTCAGCGAGCCTTCGCCGTCATCGTTGGAGGCGAGTTCAGTGCCTTCGCGATCAACGACGCGGAGAGCTGGATCGCCGAGGCCACCTTCGCCCGAGGCGCCATCAAGGGTGATCCGATAGCGGTTTCCGGTGCGTGCGGCGAAGCGATACCAATCGATATCGCCTTCATATTCGATGTTGCCGTTCGTGGTGCGGCCGGCCGCAGCGCGTGCGCGGGTGCTGACGTCGCCGCCTGCATCATCCGGCGGCACAACGTCAGAGGAAACGCCGAGGCGATAGGCGCCGGTCGCTTCGCTGCTGAACGCGCGCGCTTCAACGTAAACGACGCCGCTGGTCTGCGGCGCGTAGCGCAAAGCTGAGTTCAGTGAGCCGTTGGCGTCGTCGTTGAATGCGAGTTGGTTGCCCTGCTCATCGTAGATGGCGAGCATCGGATCGACGGCCTCGCCCGCGGCATTCGGAATGCCGGCGAGCGCGATATTGTAGCGGCGGCCGGTTTCGACTTGCAGACGATACCAATCGGTATCGCCGGCAGGGGAGACCTCGCCATCAGCGTCGCCGGTGAGCGTTGCCGTTGTGGTTGCGTCGCCCGGTTGGTCGGCGGTTTGCGCGGAGGCTGCCGGCGCCAAGCCGAACGCCATCAGCGCAGCCGCAGCCGCGCCAAACCAAAGTTTCCCTCGCATGTGTCTGTACTCCCCTCAAAATCGCGTACGGATATGATTAACGATCCGTCATGTCAGACGCAAAGCGGAATTCGGGCGGAATTCAGCCTTTTCGCGCATCGCCGCAGAGCGATGGATGCGTTTGGCATAGCTGGCAACGCGCCAGGACGCGAGGAAAACGGGGCTGCTAGACCTTGATGTCCACGTTGTGGACCGCCGCCGTTGCGGGAGGTCCAGCCGAGACCAGCACCATCGCCGCGCGCAATGTGCGGTCGCCCAGTACGTAGCCGTGCTGCATGACTTCCTGCACGGAGCCTGCGGGCTGATCGCCTGGCGCTTGTGCGACGGCCTGGTGGAATTTGGGATCGAACGGCTCGCCCCTGGCGCCAACGCGCTTCAGACCGTGGCGTGCGAACGCTTCGACGAGCACCCGCTCTGTCAGCTCTAAGCCTGTGATCAGATTGGCGATTGCATCGTCTGCGCTATCGCGGGGCGCGGTTTGCAATGCGCGGTGGAGCGTGTCGGCGATGGGCAGCAGATCCGCGGCAAACCGGTCGATTGCATAGACGCGAGCTTCCGCCGCCTGGCGCTCGGCGCGGCGGCGGGTGTTCTCGGCATCGGCCAAAGCGCGGAGCATATCGTCACGCGCCTTCGCCACTTCGGCTTGAAGCGCTTCGACATCGACCGGCGCGCCCTCTGTCGTCGCTTCCGGTTGCGGTTCCAATTGGGGGTTCGCTTCGTCCGTCATTCCATCCTCATCGTTCACTGCGTCCGTCGAGCACCCGGCCGACAACACGCGCCGTGTAATCCACCACGGGAATTACCCGCGCATAGTTCAGCCGGGTAGGGCCGATCACGCCCAAAGCTCCGACGACCTTCCGTTCCGCGTTCATATAGGGGGCGACGATCAGACTCGACCCCGAGAGCGAAAATAGTGGGTTTTCCGAGCCGATGTAGACACGCACCGCGTCGCCAGCTTTAGCCAAATCGAGCACTTGGATGAGTTCGCGGGTCTTTTCCAGGTCATCGAACAGCTTTCGCGCCCGTTCGAGATCGGCAACGGCTTGCTGATCCTGGAGCAAGTTCCCGCGTCCGCGCACGATCAGCGAGCGCCCCAACGTCGGATCCTCGCCGGACCACTCAACCAGACCTTTTTCCACCAAACCCGCAGCGGCCTTATCCAATGCAGCGCGATCGTGGGTCAGAGCTTCGCTGGCGGCGGCGCGCGCGTCGGCCAGGGTGCGGCCTTTGAACCGCGCATTGAGATAGTTCGCGGCTTCGCTGAGCGCCCCCGACGGCAAATCCGCCGGAACGTTGATGATGCGGTTCTCGACCTGGTTGTCCTCGAACACCAAAACCAGAAGCGCTTGCCCTGGCCCGATGCCGACGATCTCGGCGTGCCGCACCGGCGCATCGCGCTCTGGAGTCACCACCAATCCGGCGCCGCCGGCGAGGCCCGAGAGCAAATCAGAAGCGGCGCCCATCACATCTTGCGGGTTCGATCCAGCTGCGGCGATGCGTGCGTCGATCTCGCGCTTCTCGTCGGGCGGCACATCGCCGAGTTGCAGCAAGCTATCAACGAAGAAGCGCAGACCCTGTTGCGTTGGCAGCCGCCCCGCCATCGCGTGCGGCGCTTCGAGAAGCCCGAGGCCCGCCAAATCGGCCATGGTGTTGCGGATCGAGGCGGCCGAGAGCCCGACGCCTCTCAGTTTCGACAGCGTGCGCGAACCCACCGGTTCGCCAGTCGTCAGATACGACTCGACGATCTCGCGAAAAATCTCACGCGCCCGTGCGTCGAGCGAAGTGAGGTCGGAGGGGGGTGGCAGCGCCATTGGATGCCCTAGGTAGCGAACGCGGCCGCATGTGCAACCATCGCAGCTGACTTGAAAATGCCGCCTTCCGCCGCGACCAAGCGCGCCATGCGTTGGGGATTCATAGCTTTTCTCGCCGCGCTGTGGCTCGCAGGGCCAGCGGCGGCGCAAACATCGATCACGCTTGATGCGTCGCCGGTCGCCATCGTGGACGCTTCGATCAATGGCCGCCCGGTGCGGTTTGAGGTCGATCCGCGCATGCCGGACATGCTGGCGCTGTCGACGTCGGCGGCGGAGCGGCTTGGCGTGCGCCGATTGCCGCTGGCGCAAATCCAGGTTGGCATCGAAGGCGGCGGCAGCATGCGCGGCCGCATCGCGCGCCCGAACATCCGCTTTGGCGAGCGCTCGGCCCGCAATATGGCTGGTGTGTTTCCAGTGCCGGTGAGCACGCGTGCTGACGGCGTGATTGGGCCGGGCTCGCTGCCGTATGATGTCGTGACGATCCGCATCGGCGCTGATGTCGCCACGCCGCGCGACATCGTCATGCCGCTGGAGAATCCTGACGTCTGGTCTGCGCAGGCTGATGTGGGCGGCCGATCGCTGCGGCTCATTTTCGACGTCGCCAACGAAGCCAGCATTCTCAATCGTCCCGCCGTTCGGGCGTTCGACCGCGCTGGCGCCATCCCCTCGGCCGGCGAACTCGCTGAACGGCCGCTGATCCTCGGCCTCTCAACATTGATGCAGCCCGTGACGACGACGCTCACCGTCCACGGCATCGAGCTTGGCCCAACGTTCGCGCGGACGATATCGCCATTGCTTGGCGCACTCGAAGAAGATGCGATCATCGGGGAGGGCGAGGCGAGTGAGACACCGCCGACTCTAACGCTCGGAAGGCAAGCGTTGCTGCAAGCAGGCTGCTCATCGATCAGCGTCAATCGCCGCACGCGTCAGCTCACCTTGCGCTGCGCGGCTTAAGCTTTCGCGCTTTTCTTTTTGCCATTTGTCGGGACTGCGCGGCGCATGTATTCGTCGAACTTCGGCACTGTGAAGCCGATGAGCCCGCGTTCCGGCGAATACGCCATGCCTTTTTTGATGAGCTCATCGCGGATCGGCGCTGCTTGGCTGAGGCTTAGGCCCAATGCATTCGCCACATCCGAAGAGTTCACCGGCTCTGCGCCGAACTCAGCCATGGCGCGGGCATAGGTCTTTTGCCGGTCAGTTAGCCGCGCTAGCCGCACTTTGAAAATGCCTTCATCGAGCGCCGCAACCGCCGCTTCGCTGGCGCGCTTTGCATCATCGAGCGTGATTGGTGATTTCGCCGCCGTGTCCCAGCAATGCGAGCCCCACACTTGCAGGAAGAACGGATAGCGACCGGTTTGGTCGATCACGTAATCGAGCGCGTCTTTAGTGAACTTTGCGCCTTCGCGTTCGGCGGGCACGGTCAGCGCCGCACGCGCGCCGGCTTCGTCGAGCGGGCCGATTGGTGGGTAATCGAACAAGCGCTCGGCGTAGGACTTTGCATCGCCTGCGAGCTTCGCCAGTTGTGGCAAGCCACCACCGAAAAGGAGGAGGGGGAGTTGACGTTGCGCGACTTTGTGCATCGCCATGATCAGCGCGCTCAAATCGCCTTTCTGCAGATACTGAATTTCGTCAATCAGCAGGATGACGGCGGTTTCGCGCTTCTTGGCGGCGTCAGCGATGGCCACCAAAAGGTCGGTGAGATCGATCGAGAGATCGCCGGTTGCCGGGGTGACCGCGAAGCCGAAATCGACATCGCCGACGGTCGCTTTGAACATGCTGGCGAACGAACGCAGCGCGCCGAAGGCTTTTTGCAAATCGGCCCCGGCTTTTTTTATCCGGTCGAGGCGATGGAGGATGTGTTGCAGCTGCGGCGCGAGCTGCTGCGCTAGCGGCGTGTTCGGATCGATTTCGATCAGCGCCGTCTGGCAGCCTTCGTCTTCAGCGATCGCCTCGAAGGCGTTGAGCAGCACGGTTTTGCCGACGCCGCGCAGACCCAGCATGATCGCGCTTTTAGCGGCGCGTCCGCCCTTGGCGCGGATGATGGCGACCCGCGCGCTTTCGATCAGCGCATCGCGGCCTGCGAGCTCGCGGGGAGGGACCCCGGCGCCGGGGTTGTAGGGATTGTAGGTGGCCTTCATACGGAACTTTGGTCTAGTTAGGCCTATGTGGCCAAACAATCCTATAATGCGGTATAGGGAGCCTGTTAGGGCGAGTCGCCCGAACTGACCCGAACTTTTGTATTCAGCGCCCGGGCATCGACTTCCGGGCCGGGTTCAGCCAATCCGTTCGCGAATAGCAATCTATAGGAAAGTTAGGTCACATTGGCCTAACTAGCCCAAACAACCCTATCCAGGAGCCCCTATGCGTCCCTCCGGCCGTGCGCCCGACCAATTGCGTGATGTCACCCTCGAAATCGGGGTCTCCCGCTATGCTGAAGGCTCCTGCCTCGCCCGCTTCGGCCAGACTCACGTTCTCTGCACCGCCAGCGTCGAGCAGGGCGTACCGGGATGGCTGAAGGGCCAGGGCCGCGGCTGGGTAACGGGCGAATACGGCATGCTGCCGCGCGCGACGCACACGCGTGGACGCCGTGAAGCCGCCCAAGGCAAACAATCCGGCCGCACGCAAGAAATTCAGCGCCTCATCGGCCGCTCGCTCCGCTCGGTCGTTGATACGAAGCTCCTCGGTGATCGCACCATCACGCTCGATTGCGATGTCATCCAAGCTGACGGCGGCACCCGCACCGCGGCCATCACCGGCGCCTGGGTCGCGCTGGCGCGCGCCTGCAAATATTTGGTCGAAGAAAAAGTGATCAAAGAAACGCCGATCACCGGGCAGGTCGCGGCGATTTCGTGCGGCGTCTTCAACGGCATGCCGATCCTCGACATCGATTACGCCGAAGACTCAAGCGCCGAAGTCGATGCGAACTTCATTCTCTCCGGCGACGGCCGCATGATCGAGCTGCAAGCCACCGGCGAGAAGCGTCCGTTCAGCGACGAAGAGTTTGCGGAGTTGATGCGCCTCGCCAAGCTCGGCTGCGGGCAGTTGTTCGAGAAACAGCGCGGCGCCGTTGGCTAGGCCATGACTTCCATGATTGAAAACTTGCTCAGCGCCGGCCCGATCGCGCGCATTGTCCGCGTCGGCTACGCGCCGTTCGAAGGCGATGATCCGATTGAGATCACGTTTGAAAGCGGCGCCGTTTTCAACATTGATATCGGTTTTGAAGGCGCGACCGATATCGTCGTGCGGGAAGGAACGTTGCTGGAAACCGCATACGGCCACCTTCGCACCGATGAACCGGACGCTTTCAAAGCGATCGAGCGCGATTGGGGCAGCGAAGACATCGATCTGCCGTGGCTGATCGGCGCGGCACTCACCAACCCGCGCCGACTCGCGATGACAAACCCGTATCGTATCGATGTGGGCTATATGTTCACCGCCAACGGCCGCGACTTCGCGCTGTTTGGCGAAGCCGATTACATCACCGCGAATGAATTGAGCGATGAAAGCAACGAAGGCCTCGGCCTCGAAATCGGCGCGCCTTACTCGGCCGCCTGATCCACAACTTCATCGAGCGCATCGTCTTCGCTTGGTTCGTAGCTCAGAATTTCGCCGGGCTGGCATTCGAGCACGCGGCAGAGCGAATTGAGCGTCGAAAAGCGGATCGCCTTGGCCTTGCCGGTTTTCAGGATCGAAAGGTTCGCCAGCGTCACGCCAACCTTTTCGCTGAGATCAGTCAGCGACATGCGCCTGTCGAGCAGGATGCGGTCGAGAGTGACGCGGATCGCCATTAGATCGTCAGCTCCTGTTCTTCCTTAAGGCGCGCGCCTTCGCGGAAGACTTCAGCCAACACGATTAAGATGAGGATCGAACCCCAGGTCGATAGATCGACGGCGAGTTCGTAGTTCGCATCCACATCAGGCCCGCCGAAGCGAGCGAGCAGAACACCGGTGAGCGCCATAAGCACGTAACGCGACACTTCAATCACCAGCATCGTGATCCAGATCACGCGCAGGTGCGTGGCGTTTTCGCGCTGGAACGGTTCGCCCGACGAAAAGCTGTCGAACAGTTTGCGCAAGCGCCAGACGATGATGAGCGAGCCTGCCACCGCGACCGCCCAAATCAGCAGCGCCGGCACAACCACGGGCCACGTACCGCCGCCCGGCTGATCGTAAGTAACTTGGAAGTCGCCGCCGCCACCTGCGCCGAGCTCGACATTGCCGGCGCCGCCTTGGAGGAGCGAGGGATCGATGGACCCGTTGGCGATCAAGGCCAGGATGACGCCGTAGCTGATCGCGCCGCAGACAATCCCAATCGCCGCAACCCAGAGCGCATACCAAGCCACCATCAGGCCAATCCTGACGATCGATGCGATGGAGCCTTTGCCTAGGGCCTTCATGGGGGCGAGAAACCTCTTTCCGGGCTGAGCCTAGCCTGGATTTATTGATAAACGATATAGACCGTGCCGCCCCTAGTCAAACAAGTGTTGCGTCCATGCCCCGCCTGACTGGCCGATTGGTCGTTGCTTCCCATAATGCCGGAAAAGTCCGCGAGATCGCGGCTTTGCTTGGCCCGCTCGGGCTCGAGCCCGTCTCGGCTGGCGAACTCGGCCTGCCGGAACCGGAAGAGACCGAGACCACCTTCACCGGCAACGCGGCGCTTAAAGCGCGCGCAGCTGCATTGGCGTCCGGCTTGCCGGCGCTCGCCGACGATTCTGGGCTCGAAGTTTTCGCCATCAACGGCGATCCCGGGGTTTACTCGGCGCGCTGGGCGGGACCGGAGAAGGATTTCCGCGCTGCGATGAAGCGCGTGTGGGATGAACTGAGCGCCACTGGCGCCGCGCCTGATGCGCGCTTCGTTTGCGCGCTCGCTCTGGCGCAACCGGATGGCAGCGTCGAAACCTTCGAAGGCGAAGCGAGCGGGCTCATTGTCTGGCCGCCGCGGGGGGAGAAGGGCTTCGGCTATGATCCGATCTTTCAGCCCGCGGGCCTCACGCGCACATTCGGTGAGATGACGCACGAAGAAAAGCTGCCGCTTACCCATCGCGCGCGCGCGTTTGAAAAGCTCGTCGCGTCGCTCAAATGAGCGAAACCGGCATCTACGTTCATTGGCCGTATTGCAGCGCCATCTGTCCCTATTGCGATTTCAACGTCTATCGCGCCCGCGGCGCCGATAACGCGCCGCTGATCGAAGCCATCGCGGCTGATTTGGCAGGTCACGCGCAACGTTTTGGCCGCCGCAAGGTCGTTAGCCTCTTCTTCGGCGGCGGCACGCCATCGCTGTTGCGGGGGGCCGAGATCGAACAGCTCATCGCAGTCGCGCGTCGTCATTACGATTTGAGCAGCGATTGCGAGATCACGCTTGAGTCTAATCCCGAAGACGCGGCGCTCTTCGCCGAACAGGCCGCTGCGGGCATCAACCGCTTCTCCGTCGGCGCACAAGCGTTCGATGATAACGCGCTCCGCGCCCTTGGCCGCAAGCATGATGCGGCGGCCTCACTGCGCGCCATCGAAGCGGCGGCGGCGACAGGTCAGCGCGTGTCGCTCGATCTCATCTATGCGCGCGAAGGACAGAGTGCCGAAACCTGGCGCAACGAACTCACGCAAGCTTTGACGCTGCCGATCGAACATCTCTCGCTCTATCAACTCACCATCGAACCCGGCACGGCCTTCGCCCGCCGCGTTGATCGCGGCCAACTCGTTACGCCGAACGATGATTTCTCGGCTGAACTCTATGAGCTTACGCAGGAAATCTGCGATGCGGCGGGCTTTCCGGCCTACGAAATTTCAAACCACGCCAACTCCGTCGCCGCGCGCTCGCGCCACAACGCCATCTATTGGCACAGCGATGATTGGATCGGCGTCGGCCCCGGCGCGCACGGCCGTGTCAGCCATGACGGCGCTCGCATTGCGCTCGAGGCGCAACGCCGGCCCGCAGATTACATCGATGCCGTCAAAGAACGCGGTGTCGGCTGGATTTCGGAGGCGCAACTCACCGCGCAAGAAGCCGCAGACGAAGTGCTGCTCATGGGGCTTCGCATCGAAGAAGGCGTTGAGCTCGCGCGCATCGAAACGCTGCAGGGCGCGTCGATCAATCGCCAGGCGCTCGGTTGGCTGACCGAGCAGGGGCTTGTCACACAAGAGAACGGCCGCATCCGTTTGACCCGGAGCGGCCGTCTGCTCTCGAACAGAATTGTCGCCGAGCTTGCTTCTTAGGTGCCGCTGTTGCGGAAGCGACGCGGGGCGGCGTCCAACACGGCGTTGCTGTTCTGGCGGACTTCCATGATCGCCAAACCGCGCTCGATCGCGCCGTTTGAGCTGAAGCGGAAGAGCCCGTCCGAACCGGCAAAGCCTTCGCGGTTTTCGATGGCGCCGCGTGTGATGCCATCGGCGCCGCGTTCGCGTGAGAGCAACGTCGCGAGCGCAACAGCGTCATAACCGAGGCTCGCAAGGCGCGTCGGCGATTCACCGAACGCCGTGCGATAGCGGTTTTCGAACTCAACTCGCGAGCCCGGATCTGGCGCCACATACCAGCCGCCCGCGAGCGATGGCTCGCGCTCAGCTTCGCCGGCCCAAACGCTTGTGCCCATCAGGCGCGTCTGGCGCGTGTCGAGACCCGCCTGCACGAAAGCCGTGCCGATCGAGCGCAGCGGCGCGCCGCTATCGGCAATGATAATGCCTTGCGGACGAGGTCCCGCCGCGATCGCGCGCGCCGCAGCGCCGGCATCGGCGTCGGTGCGGTTGTAGAGCTGCGAGGCGGTGATGGTGACACCGCGCGCTTGTGCTTCAGCACGCAGCGCGCTTTCAATGCGGCGCCCGTACTCGTTCGCAGGCGCTAATAGCGCAATTGAGCGAATGTTCTGCGAGGCCGCGTAGGAGACGAGCCGCGTGACTTCGTCCTCAAGCTGGAAGCTCAGGAGATAAACGCCGTTGCCGCCAATGGTACGGTCTGATGAAAAGCCGATCACAGGAACGTTCTGAGCCGATGCTGCGCCAGCCGCGCCGGCGACGCCTTCGCGCAGCACCGGACCGATAATGATGTCAGCGCCATCCGTCATCAGCGCGCGCGCGGCGGCGTTGGCTGAGGCTTCGTCGGAGCCTGCGTCGCGCGGGATCAGCAAGGTGTTCTCGTTGCCGAGTTCGAAGAGCGCCAGCTCGGCCGCATTGTAGAGCGCCGCCGCGTCTTGCGGACGGAGCGAAAAGGGCAGCAGCAGGCCGACGCGGACGATATCGCGTCCACGCATGAAGGGCGGCGTCACCCCTTCGGCGGTTTGAACCGGCAGGTCCGGCGTGGCCGGTGTCGTGCCGATTGGGGGCGGTACGGACGGTCCAGGCCCCGGCGCAGTGGCGCAAGCGGCCATTAAGGCCGCAAAGCTGATGGCAACCGTCGTCTTCAGACTTGGCGCGGCGAGCGGACGCGCCGATGATTTGGCGACAGCCATGAATAACCCTTCGTCGAACCCTGAAAAGAATGTGCGTGACCGTATCGGCGCCCGCGAATCCAGTCCACCGCTGGAAGCGGGCCTTTATGTGGTGGCCACGCCGATCGGGAACTTGCGTGACATCACGTTGAGGGCGCTCGACATTTTGGCCACAGCGAGCCGTGTTTACGCCGAGGATACGCGCGTCGCGATGAAGCTGATGGACGCCTACGGGCTGAAGCCCCGCCTCGGCGCCTATCATGAGCACAATGCCGAAGCGATGCGCGAGACGATCCTCGAGGCGTTGGAGCGGGGGGAGAGCATCGCGCTGATCTCCGACGCCGGCACGCCGCTCATCTCCGATCCCGGCTTCAAGCTCGCGCGCGCCGTCATCGAAGCGGGGCGCCGCGTGTTTCCGATCCCTGGCGCTTCGGCCTTGCTGGCGGGGCTGGTGATCTCCGGCTTGCCGACCGATCGCTTCATGTTCGCGGGCTTCCTGCCGCCGAAGCAGGGTGCGCGCCGCACGGCGCTGAGTGAAGTGGCTGACGCGGACGCGACGCTCATCTTCTACGAGAGCGGCCCGCGCTTGGCGGATTCACTTGCCGACATGGCCGAGGTTTTGGGCGCCCGGCCAGCGGCGGTGACGCGCGAACTCACCAAGATGTTTGAGGAAGCACGGCGCGCGTCTCTCGCTGAACTCGCGGCGCACTATGCCGAAGCTGGCGCGCCGAAAGGCGAGATCGTCGTTATCGTCGGGCCACCCGAAGCGAAAGGCGAGGTGACTGAAGAAGCGCTCGACGTATTCTTGCTGAAGGCTTTGTCACGCGGGGTGAAAGAGGCCGCGAGCGAAGCTGCGCGTGATCTCGGCGTGCCGCGCAAACGCGCTTACGCCCGCGCGCTCGAACTTAAGGATCGCGCGTGAACCGCCAGAAGGCCGAGCGTCGTGGACGCACGGCCGAATGGCTCGCGATGGCGTTTCTGATGTGCAAAGGCTATCGAATCCTGGGCCATCGCTTGCGTACGCCATATGGCGAAGTCGATGTGGCGGCCTGGAAAAGTGGTGTTCTCGTCATCGTCGAAGTGAAGGCGCGCAGCACTTATGACGCCGGCGCTTATGCAGTGACGCCAATGGCGCAACAACGTATTGCCCGCGCCGCGCAGACGCTCGCGGGCCGCTGGCGGCTCACGGCCGCACCGATCCGCTTTGATTTGGTAGTGGTTGGTTCAGGTCTATTGCCAAGGCATGAACGCGGCGCTTGGTATGATGAGCGTTTGCGCGGCTAATCTTAAATGTGCCGAAATGATACCGGCGCAAAATCCGCCGATCATGCGCAAAATTGGTCTCCTCCTCGCTGTCTTCGCCGCTTCCGCAACCGCCAGCGGCTGCGTCACCGCCGCTATTGGCACCGCCGCAAGCGTCGGTATCTACGCCGCGCAAGATCGGACGATCGGCGAGGGCATCGATGATGCGTCCGCGTCACAGCAAGTGAAGATGCGCTTGATGGCCGCTGACAGCATGGCGTTTCAAGAAGTCGATGTTGAAGTCGCCAACCGCAATCTTTTGCTCTCGGGTACGGCGCCGACTGCAGAGCATCGCCAGGCTGCTGAAACGATCGCGCGTAGCATCCGCACCATCGACAACGTCTATAACGAGGTCGTCATTGGCGAGCCGTCGACATTCGCGCGCACCGCGCAAGACGAATTCATCACCGCGCAGATCCGCACGCGTCTCACCGCGAGCCCATCGGTGCGTGCGATCAACATCAATATCGAGACCTTCCACGGCAACGTGTACCTGATGGGCATCGCCCGCACGCAGCACGAGCTCGAGCGCGCCGCTGAAATCGCCAGCGTCGTCGGCGGCGTGCGCCGGGTCGTCTCCTTCATGCAGGTGCGCGCGCCGGACATGCCGTATTACGCACAAGCCCCCAGCGGCCCCGAATTCCGTGGCCCGGACGGCGTGCCCGGCGGCGACCAAAACGCCGTCGGACAGAACTAATTTTCTTTTAAAATCCCGTGATTTCCATGGCGCAGACGTACGCCTGGGGGTAAGTTTGTGGATCGCTTCGCGCACCGTGCGAAGGCGTTCATTTTTTGTTGCCTATTCGTTCTCGTCCTGTACGATATCCCGCATCGCTTGTGGATAAAAGGCGGTCGCGATGCAGACTTGCGCCAACGCAACAACAGTCGCCTTTGCCGGACTCGAAGCGCGCCGAGTCGAAGTGCAGGTGCAGATCACCGGCGGCACGCCTGGCATCGTCATCGTGGGCCTAGGCGATAAAGCCGTTTCTGAATCGCGAGAGCGCGTGCGCGCAGCGTTTGCCTCGATTGGCCTCGCTATTCCCGCCGGCCGCCTGGTTGTGAATCTCGCGCCCGCGGACATGCCGAAAGAGGGGACGCATTACGATCTCCCGATCGCGCTGGCGATGATGGCCGCGATCGGCGCGCTGCCGCACGATGCGCTCGATGGCATGTTGTGCTTCGGCGAAGTCGGCCTCGATGGATCGCTTGCGCCTGCGCCTGGTGCGTTGCCAGCTGCAATGGCCGCGCACGCAATGGATTTGGCGCTCATTTGCCCCGAAGCGTGCGGCTCCGAAGCGGCGTGGGCGGGCGGCGAGGTCGTTGCCGCGCCCTCTCTGCTTGCGTTGATCAATCACTTCCGCGGCGGCGCAGCGCTAAAATCTCCCGAGCGCGGCGATCTTATTTCGGGCGCCAGCGTGCCGGATCTGCGGGACGTGCGCGGTCAAGAGCAAGGCAAGCGCGCGCTCGAAATCGCCGCCGCCGGCGCACACAACATTTTGTTCGTCGGTCCGCCGGGCGCTGGCAAATCCATGCTGGCGCAGCGTTTGCCGGGCTTACTACCGCCGCTGTCATCGGAAGAATTGCTCGAAGTTTCGATGCTGCATTCGGTGGCGGGATTGCTTGAGCGCGGCCGGCTTACGCGCACGCGTCCGTTCCGCGCGCCGCATCATTCCGCGTCGATGGCGGCTTTGGTCGGCGGTGGTTTGCGGGCAAAGCCCGGCGAGATCAGCCTCGCTCACCAAGGCGTGCTCTTCCTTGATGAGTTGCCGGAATTTTCAACGCAAGCGCTCGATGCGCTGCGCCAACCGCTCGAAAGCGGCGAGGTGCTGATCGCGCGCGCCAATCATCACGTGACTTATCCCGCGCGCATCTTGCTCGCCGCGGCGATGAATCCGTGCCGTTGCGGGGGAGGGCCGGGCGCCGGCGCCTGCCGTCGCGGACCGCGCTGCGCCATCGATTATCAAGCGCGGCTTTCGGGACCTCTGCTGGATCGCATCGACATTCAACTCGACCTCCCGCCCGTCACCGCCGCCGATCTTACCCTGCCGCCGCCGATCGAAGGTACAGCCGAAGCGGCGGCCCGCGTCGCCCGCGCCCGCGATGCGCAATCGTCCCGCAGCGCCGGGCTGAACGCGACGCTCAGTCTCGACGCCCTCGAACGCCTCGCCAGTCCCGATGCACCAGGCGCGGCGTTGCTGGCGAAGGCGGCTGAATCGCTCTCGCTTTCGGCGCGCGCCTATCACCGCACGCTCAAAGTCGCCCGCACGATCGCGGACCTCGACGGCTCAGATGCGGTGCGCCGTGTCCATATTGCCGAGGCGCTCAGCCTAAAACGCCGCTGGGCGAGTGCAGACCAGGCCGGTTTCGCTAGGGTTTCTTAACCGCCGCAGCCTTTGATCGCGCCATGGCCCAGCCGGCGGCGACGCACGCTTTCGATGCCTTCGATGCATTGCCCGATCCCGTCGCGATCCTCGCGGCGGACGGCGCGCTTTTGCGCGCCAATCCGGTGTTTCGCGCCACCTTCCGGCATTGGATCGGCCCGCAGCGGCCGCCTTGGGGCAGGGCGCAGGCGCCGGAGTTCAAGAACGGCGAGCGCCGCTTCGATGCGCCGGCGCCTGACGGCAGCCAGTTCGAGTGGGTCGAGCGGCTGTTGCCCGATGGCGCCAGCCTCGTGATCGCGCGCGACATCACCCGCCATGTCCGCGCCGCTGAAGATGCGTTGCGCGCCAAGACGACACTGTTCGCAACGCTCACCCACGAGTTACGCACGCCGCTGAACGGCGTTCTCGGCATGGCGGGATTGCTAGAACTCGGCAAACTCGAGCCCAACGCGAAAAGCTATGTCGGCGCGATCAAGCAATCGGGCGAACTGCTGCTCGAATTGATCACCGAGATTCTAGATTATTCCCGCCTCGAAGCCGGCCGTGTCGAACTTGAATCTGCGCCGTTCGATCCTGAAGCGACGATGCAAAGCGTCGCCGAATTGCTCTCGCCGCGCGCGCGCGACAAAGGCCTGGAGATCGCCGTCTCGGTGCGCGCAGATTCGCCCGCGCGCGTGATCGGTGATGACAGCCGCTTGCGGCAGATCCTGTTCAATCTCGCCGGCAATGCGGTGAAGTTCACCGAGACCGGCGGCGTCGTCATTGAAATGGCGCCGCGCCCCAATGGCCGCGTTCGCTTCAACATTCGTGACACCGGCCCAGGCGTCGTGCCCGAAAAGCAAGCGCTGATCTTCGAGGAATTTACGCAGGCAGATGCAGGCGTTGCGCGCCGTCACGGCGGGGCGGGCTTGGGCCTTGCCATCGTGAAAAAGCTCGCGCTCGCCATGGGCGGTGACGTTGGTCTCGTCTCGCGTCCAGGATTTGGCGCGAGTTTTTGGGTTGAGCTGCCGCTTGCCGCTGCGCCGCGCGAAGGAGCGCCGCTTTCGCTCGCGGGTGTTCGCATTTGTGTTGTCAGCCCGTCGCTGTTGCTGATGCAAACTTTGCGCGCCGTTGCGATCTCTCTTGGTGCAATACCTGTTGAGCGCGGCGACTATGCCGACGTGGTGCTGTTCGATTGGCATGACGGCGTCGATGGCGAAGAGATCGATGCGCTGCGCCGCAACTCGCGCGCCGTGATCGCGCTCGCGCCACAAGAGCAACGCCAGATTATCGATGCCTGCCGCGCTGCTGGTATTGAGCACTACACTTTGAAACCGGTGCGCCGCGGCTCCTTGGTTGAGCGCGTGCGCGCCGCCTTGGGCGATGAACCAGCGCGCGCCGCGCCGAAACCAATCCCCCAAGCGCCCACGCAACAACCGCTTCTCGGCCTCCGCGTGCTGCTCGCCGAAGACAATCCGATCAACGCCTTGCTCGCGCGCACTTTGCTGACGCGGGCGGGCTGCGTTGTCACGACGGTGCAAGATGGCGAAGAGGCGGTAGCGGTTGCGGGCGCTGACGCCTTCGATCTCATCTTGCTCGATATCCGCATGCCGCGCCTCGATGGTTTTGAAGCGGCCATTCGCATCCGCGCCGGAGGAGGGCCATCAGCCGCCGCGCCGATGATTGCGCTGACCGCCGATGCGGGCGACGAAGAGCGCGCGCACGCCGCCAAAGCCGGCATGGACGATTTCATCACCAAACCGATCGACGCGAACAGATTGCTACAAGTCGCGGCGCGCTTTACCGAGCGCCCGAACCCGGCCACGTTCGCGGGCGAATAACGCGGCGGAGACCCGCATGTCAGAGACTCAAACAGCACCTACGCCGAAACGCTCAACTTGGGAGGCGATCGCGGTCTTCTTCGATCGCCGAGCGTTAGTGATGCTCGCGCTGGGGTTTGCCGCCGGCCTGCCCAATCTATTGTTGTTCGACACGCTCTCTGTCTGGTTGCGGCAAGCAAAAATACCGCTCGACGTCATCGGCCTCTTCAGTTTGGTGACCATCACCTACGCGGTGAAATTTCTCTGGGCGCCGATCGTAGATCGCGTTCGAATTCCGGGTCTCCATAAGCTGCTCGGCAAGCGGCGCTCGTGGATGCTCTTGGCGCAGGCCGGCATCGTGCTTGGCATTTGGGCGATCGCTGTAAACGCGCCTGCCGTTTCCGCCGCTGTCGCCGGCAACGTCGAAGGCGTCGTGCAGCCAGATCCCGATTTGAGTTTGCTCTGGATTGTCGCTGTGTGCGCGACGCTTACAGCTGTATTCGGCGCGACCCAAGACATTGCAATCGACGCGTGGAGAATTGAAGTCGCCGCGGTTGAGCGTCAGGGCGCAATGGCCGCCGCTTATCAGTGGGGCTATCGCCTCGCGGTCGTGGTCTCTGGGGCCGCGCCGCTTTTGCTTGCGTCACGCATCGGCTGGAGCGGCGCTTATTCGGCAATGGCGCTGGTTATGGCTGTCGGCGTCATCGGCGTTCTGTTGGCGCCGCGCGAGAAAAGCATCGACTTGCCGCCGCTGCCGGCTGCAAGCACGCCGCCTTGGGCCGAAGCGCTGGAGTGGGCCGGACGCCTGCTGGTTGTCATCTTCGGCGCCTGCTTCATCGGCGCGGGGTTATCGGGCAAAGCTGAGCCCATCACGTTTCTCTTCACCGCCGCCGGCATGACCGATTTTTCGGCTTCAGTGAGCGCGATCTGGACCACGAAGCCTTGGGGCGTAATCTGGCAAGTGATCGGCACACTTTTTGGTCTCATGGTCGTTGCGGCGGGCACGTACCCGGTGATCAAATCGCGTCCCAGCGCCTATTTCGCGGGCACGCTGAAAGAGCCGCTCGAGGACTTTTTCAGGCGCTACAAAAACACCGGGATGATGATTCTGGCGATGATTTGCGTGTATCGCATCTCAGATTTCGTTCTCAATTTGATGGGCGTTTTCTATACCGACGTTGGCTTCACGCTCGACGAAATCGCAGGTGCGCGGAAATTGTTCGGCGTGCTCATGTCGGTGGCGGGCATTGGCCTCGGTGGCTGGGCAGTCGCGCGCTTTGGCTTGATGAAACCGCTGATCGTCGGCGCCATTTTGCAACCGCTTTCCAACGTCGCCTTCGGCAGCCTCGTGTTTACTGGCCCATGGTTGCCCGGTCTCTACGCGTGCATCGCCATCGACAACATCTCAGCGGGCATCGCCGGGACCTGCCTGATCGCCTACATGTCGAGCCTCACCAGTTTGGGCTTCACGGCGACGCAATATGCGTTGTTCTCATCGCTCTACGCGTTACCTGGCAAAATTCTGGCCGCGATATCCGGGCGTATTGTCGAAGGCGCGATTGCTGCGTTCTCGGCAGGGGAGAGCGAATGGCTGCGCGGCTGGTTCACCGGCATGGCGCCGTCAGCCTTCGCGCGCTTGTCTGAAGAACGCGGCATTCCGCCGGAAGCATATGCTGCCGGCTACATGACGTTCTTTATCTACACCGGGATCATCGGCGTACTCGCGCTTATCTTTGCGATTGCTGTTGTGCGCCAACAGCCGCCGCCTGGTGACACCGCGAAAGCCGCGCCCGTTTAGGGCTTTACGTCGCCCTTAGCTTCCGCGACTTGGAACGCCGCCAGTGTCGCGTACGTCACGATGTCCGACACCGTGCCGCCGAGAGGCGCGATCTGGATTGGCTTTGAGAGGCCTGTTAGCACTGGTCCGATAACGGTTGCGCCGCCTGCGGAGGCGAGCAAGCTCGTGGCGATCGACGCGGAGTGCAGCGCCGGCATGACCAGCACGTTCGCGGGCTCCGAGAGGCGTGAGAACGGATAGAGTTCGCGCATGTCCGGATTGAGCGCGACGTCGACGTTCATCTCGCCTTCGTACTCGAAGCTGATTTCTTCGCGCCGATCCAAGATCGAAACGGCGTCGCGAATCTTCTCGGAGCGCTCCATCTTCGGATTGCCGAAGGTCGAGTGCGATATCAGCGCCACGCGCGGCGTCACGCCAAACTGACGCGCCATCGCCGCTGATTGCAGCACGATCTGCGCCAGATCGGGCGAGTCAGGGAATTCGGCCACTGCCGTATCGCTGATGAATAGCGTTCGGCCTTTCGTGAGCACCACAGACATGCCCATCGCGCGCTCGCGCGGCGCCGGATCGATCACCTTCAGCACATCATCGAGCGCCGTCGCGTAATTGCGGGTAACGCCGGTGACCATGCCGTCTGCCTGGCCCATCGCCACCATGCAGGCGCCGAAGACGTTGCGATCGAGGTTCACCAAACGCTGTGCGTCGCGATGCAGGAAACCGAAACGCTGCAAGCGCTTGTAGAGAAACTCCGCATAGAGCCCATTGTGCTCCGAGAGTCGCGCGTTGACGATGCTGAGCGAGGCGGTATCGGGCACACCGACTTGCGCCATGTTGGCCTTCACCGTCTCTTCGCGGCCGATGAGCACGGCGCGGCCAAGACCCAGCTCTTGAAACGCATAAGCGGCGCGGATCACTGACGGCTCTTCGCCTTCAGCAAAGACGATGCACGCGGGCTTGCGGCGCACCACGGTCTGCACGCGCTGCATCATTGCAGCTGTCGGGTCGAGCCGTTGCGCCAGGCTGTGTTTGTAAGCTTGCATATCGGCGATCGGCCGGCGCGCGACGCCGGTATCCATCGCCGCTTGCGCCACGAAGGGCGGAATTTCCGAGATCAGGCGCGGATCGAACGGGGCAGGGATAATGTAGTCAGGCCCGAACTTCGGGCGCTTGCCGTGATACGCGGCCGCGACTTCGTCCGGCACGTCTTGCTTCGCCAGTTCCGCCAGCGCGCGTGCGGCGGCAACCTTCATTGCTTCGTTGATCGTGCGTGCACGCACATCGAGCGCGCCGCGGAAGATATAAGGAAAGCCCAGAACGTTGTTGACCTGGTTCGGATAGTCCGACCGGCCGGTCGCGACGATGGCGTCCTTACGCACTTCGTGCACCTCTTCCGGCGTGATTTCCGGATCGGGATTGGCCATGGCGAAGATGATTGGCCTTTTCGCCATCGACTTCACCATCTCCTGCGTCACTGCGCCGGCCACGGAAAGTCCCATGAATACGTCCGCGCCCTTCATCGCGTCGGCAAGCGTGCGCGCTTTGGTGTCGATCGCGTGCACGGACTTGAACTGGTCCATGCCTTTTTCGCGGCCGCGATAAACAACGCCTTCGCGATCAAGGGCGATGACGTTTTCATGCGGCACGCCAAGTTGCTTGATCAGCGCAATGCAAGAGAGCCCGGCCGCGCCCGCACCGTTGACCACAACTTTGATGTCTTCAAGACGGCGCCCAGTCAGTTCGCACGCATTGAGCAAGCCCGCTGCGGCGATGATCGCAGTGCCATGCTGGTCGTCGTGGAAAACCGGAATGTCGAGATCGTCGCGCAGGCGGCTTTCGATGATGAAGCACTCGGGACTCTTGATGTCCTCAAGATTGATGCCGCCGAAGGTCGGCCCGATGTTACGGACGGTTGTGATGAACTCTTCGACATCTTGCGTCGTCACTTCGATGTCGATCGAGTCCACATCGGCGAAGCGCTTGAAGAGAACGCTCTTGCCTTCCATCACCGGCTTCGACGCCATCGCGCCCAAATTGCCGAGACCAAGGATCGCGGTGCCGTTCGAGATCACGGCGACCAAATTGCCCTTGGAGGTATAATCGTAGGCCTTGTCCGGATCCTCGGCGATTGCCCTCACGGGCGCCGCGACGCCCGGTGAGTAAGCCAACGAAAGATCGCGCTGCGTCGCCATCGGCTTGGTCGGCGTGATGGAGATTTTTCCTGGCGTCGGCAGGCGGTGGAAGTCCAGCGCCTCTTGATCGGTGAATGTTTTCTTGGAGTCGGCCATGGGTCGTCAAATTGTCCGGAAATTGAGGCGGCACCGTAGCTTTGAGCCTCAGCGCGTCAATGGAAGTCCGCGCCGTAACTCGCTAAAGGTGGCGCGTGGCTGATTCCTCTCACCCGGCGCCAAAAGTGACGCCGTTCATGGCGCAGTATCTCGCCGCCAAAGCTGAGCACCCCGATGCGCTGCTCTTCTTTCGCATGGGCGATTTCTACGAACTGTTTTTCGAGGACGCCGAGAAAGCATCCGCCGCTGTTGGGATCACACTGACAAAGCGCGGTCAGCACGGCGGCGAACCGATCCCGATGGCCGGCGTGCCGTGGCACCAGGCCGAGAATTATCTGTCGAAACTGATCCGCGCTGGGCACAAAGTTGCCGTCTGCGAGCAATTAGAAGATCCAGCTGAAGCGAAGAAGCGCGGCGCCAAATCGATCGTGCATCGCGGCGTCGTGCGTGTCGTCACGCCTGGCACGTTGACGGAAGAGGGGCTGCTCGACGCGCGCTCCGCCAACCGGTTGGCCGCGATTGCGTTCAGCAGCGAGGGCGCAGCGATTGCTTGGGCCGATGTCTCGACCGGTGCGTTTGAGACGCGGGCGCTGAAGCATCACGAAGCTGAAGAAGAGATCGCCGCGCTTTCGCCCGCCGAACTCCTGGTCACCGACGCCGACGTGCAACATGTGAATGAAGCCGCGCGTATCACTGGCGCTGCGCTTACCATTCGCCCTGCAGTTAAAGCCGATGCGAAGGCCGCCTCACGGCGCATCAAAGCCGCGTTCGAGGTCGCAGCACTTGATGCGTTCGGCGATTTCAGCAATGTCGAACTCTCGGCCATGGGCCTGCTGCTCGATTACATTGAGCTGACCCAAGCCGGCGCCGCGCCGCGCCTGATGCCGCCGCGCCGCAACGCCGAGCGCGCGTTCATGGCGATTGACGCTGCAACGCGCATGGCGCTGGAGATCGAGCGTTCCACACGCGGCAGCAGGGAAGGCTCGCTGCTCGCCTGTATCGACCGCACCGTGACCTCTGCCGGCGGGCGCATGCTGGGCGAACGCATTTCGCGCCCGCTTACAGATGTTAGCGCTATCAGCGCGCGTCATGATGCGGTGCAGTTTTTCCTCGAAGCGCGCGATCGCCGCGACGGCGTGCGCCAGGAATTGCGTGCTGCCGGTGACCTCGCGCGGGCGCTGACTCGCCTCGCTCTAGGCCGTGGCGGGCCGCGTGATCTGGCGAATTTGCGCGATGGGTTGAGCGCCGGGGATCGCGTCGCCGCGCGCTGTTTGGGTGTGGGAAGCGACGCGCCAGCTGAAATCACGCGCGCCTGCACGGCGCTTTCGTTGAGCGCACACGCCGAAAGTGCGGCGCTCGCGCAAACATTGGCTCGCGCCCTGGCGCCAGAACTCTCACTGCTTGCGCGCGACGGCGGCTTCATCGCCGCGGGCTACGACGCCGCGCTCGATGAAACGCGTGCGCTCCGCGACGACAGCCGCAAAGTCATCGCCGCGCTGCAAGCGAGCTATGCCGAGGGCACCGGCATTGCTGGCCTGAAACTCAAGCATAACAACGTGCTCGGCTATCACATCGACGCAACGACCAAACAGGCCGAGGCCTTGATGGCGCCGCCGCTCAACGCGCGCTTCATCCATCGCCAAACCAATGCCGGTTCAGTCCGCTTCACCACGACAGAGCTTGCCGAACTCGATGCCAAGATCTCCCGCGCCGGTGAAGCCTCGCTGGCGCGGGAGTTGGCGCTGTTCAAGGAATTCGCCGCGCGCGCCGCTTCACTTGAAGCGCCCATTCGCGCGGCAGCCGGAGCACTTGCCGCGCTCGACGTCGCCGCGGGCCTCGCACAATGGGCTGAAGAAACCGACGCGACGCGTCCAGAGATTGATGAAACGTCAGCGCTGCTTGCCGAAGGCGCGCGTCACCCGGTGGTGGAAGAGGGCGTGCGTCGCGATGGCAATGGCTTTACGCCAAATGATGCGCGGCTCGACGCCGAGGGTCGCTCTGGTCCGCGCCTCATCGTCGTCACCGGCCCGAACATGGCGGGCAAAAGTACTTATCTGCGCCAGATCGCGTTGCTGGCTGTGCTTGCGCAGGCAGGCGCCTACGTGCCCGCGCGCAAACTTCGCCTCGGCATTGTCGATCGCGTCTTCGCCCGCGTCGGCGCTTCGGATGATCTCGCGCGCGGCCGCTCAACCTTCATGACCGAGATGGTCGAGACGGCCGCGATCCTCAACCAAGCAGGCTCACGCGCGCTCGTGGTGTTGGATGAAATCGGCCGCGGCACCGCGACCTTCGATGGTCTCGCCATCGCTTGGGCCGTCGCCGAGCATTTGCACGAAGCCAACAAATGCCGCGCCGTGTTCGCGACCCACTATCACGAGCTCACGCGCCTAGCGGACAAGCTTGAGGCCGGCGCCAACGCGCATCTTCGCGCCAAGGAGTGGAAGGGCGATCTGGTTTTTCTGCACGAAGTCGCGCCAGGCCCGGCCGATCGCTCGTACGGCATTCAAGTCGCAAAGCTCGCGGGCCTGCCGAAAAGCGCCATCGAACGCGCGCGTGCAGTGCTGCAGAAGCTTGAAGCGAGCGGCGGTTCCGCGCGCTTCGAGATCGTCGATGAACTGCCGCTGTTTGCGCAAGTGATGGAAGAACATGCGCCGTCAGCGCTGGAAGCAGCGCTCGCGGACATCAATCCAGATCATTTGTCGCCGAAAGAAGCCCTTGAGCTTCTCTACAAGCTTAAGGCTGCGTCTCAGCAGGATCTCTGAGCGGAGACTCGCGGTCATCGACGCGTTGGCGCGCTTGTTCGACGGCCATACCGCGCGACACGGCTTCCGAAGCCAGCGGCAGTGAAGAATCCATCGCCACGAACATCATGTAAGCGCCGAGAATGCCACCGAGCACGAGGCCGGTGACGCCCCAGAGCGAAGCGGCGAACCAGTAGGCCGAGGAGCGCTCGCTTCTGATGCGTTGCGCGAATAGCTTCTGATCCATGATCGCTTCGAGGTTCGCGCGAGCGGGGTGATCATGCACTTGATGATCCTCATCAACCGGGTTGAGGCGGATGGTTTTGCCGCTTTTACGCATTCGAGGGCTCTCCCAGGAAACAATCGTTCCCGTTACACTTGTGGCTGTGCCCGCGAAATGAGGCAAGGTTTCGACGTGTTCATAACGCAGAAGTCAGACATGAAAGCTCGAAACAGTGGCGCCAGCGCCCCAGAATGACGAAATAGCAATCCAATGGTCGCCTCCCGGCTGAAACCCGCCCGTATTGAGCACGTCGTCGACGGCATCCGACTGCGTGCTCAACTGAGCGCGGCCTATGCCGCTGAGGGTGAAAATGCGCGCGGCGCGGTCCGCAACCTGCTGCACGGGGCTTTGTTTCGGGGCCGAATGGTTGCCAAGGAGCGATTGGAGTCTGGCGAGAATGGTCTCGCGGTCGCTCGCCTCCTCGCCCAAGTCGCCGACGAAGTGGTCGCGGCCCTCTACGATTACACCACCACCCACATCTTCCGCGCCCGCAACCCGACCGAAGGGGAGCGCTTCGCGATTGTAGCTGTCGGCGGGTACGGCCGCGGCGAACTCGCGCCATCGTCCGATCTCGATCTGCTCTTCCTGCGCGCCTACAAGCAGACGCCGTTCGACGAGAGCGTCACCGAATACATGCTCTACATGCTCTGGGACATGGGCCTCAAAGTCGGCCACTCATCGCGCAGCATCGACGAATGCCTGAAGCTCGCGCGCGAAGATCACACGATCCAAACTGCTTTGCTTGAAGGCCGCCGCATCGCCGGCGATGAATCTCTTGCGCAAGAGCTTTTCACGCGCTTCCGCAAAGAGGTCGCCGATCGCGATCACGCGACATTCATTACCGCAAAGCTCACCGAGCGCGATGAACGCCACGCCCGCGCCGGCGCATCGCGCTACATGGTCGAGCCCAATATCAAAGAGGGGAAGGGCGGTCTCCGCGACCTGCACACGCTCTTCTGGCTCGCGCGCCGCCGCTACGGCTTTTCGCAAATGCGCGAGTACGTTGAAGCTGGCGTGTTCACCAACGAAGAGCGCAACGCCTTCCGCCGTGCGTTGGAATTTCTTTGGACGGTGCGTTGCCATCTCCACTTTATCACAGGCCGCGCCGAAGAGCGTCTGTCCTTCGATCTGCAGCCTGAACTTGCGAAGCGCTTGGGCTATGGCGGTCGCGCCAACCAAAGCGCTGTCGAGCGATTCATGAAGCGCTACTTTCTCGTAGCGAAAGAAGTCGGCGCGCTGACGCGAACCTTGTGCGCGCGTCTGGAAGCCGATCACGCCAAGCAAAGCCCGAAAGGCCTGCAGCGTTTTCTGAGCTCCGGCCGCAAGCGCACCGCTCCAGTCGAAGCGGGCTTCTTCGTCGATGGCGGGCGCCTTAACATCGAAAGCGAAGACATTCTCGCGACGCCAGAGAACGCGCTCCGCCTGTTCGCGATCGCGGAAAAACTGGATCTCGACATTCACCCCGAAGCCTTCGGCCAAGTGTCACGCCGCGTCCGCGCTTTTGGCCCCGCCTGGCGCAAGCAACCGGAAGCCCGCGCCGCATTCCTCGAAGTCGCGACCTCGGCGCGCCACCCTGGCGCGGCGCTGCGGCTGATGAACGAGGCTGGCGTGCTCGGAAAATTCGTGCCGGAATTCGGCCGCATCGTCGCGCAGATGCAGTTCAACATGTACCACCACTACACCGTGGATGAGCACACGCTGCGCGCTATCGACGCGATGTCCGAGATCGAACACGGTGCGCACAAAGAGCAACACCCGCTTGCGAGCGATATTTTTCCGAAGATCATCAATCGCCGCGCGCTCTATCTCGCCATGCTGTTGCACGACACCGGCAAAGGCGACGGCGACCAGCAGATCGAAGGCGAAAAATCCGCCCGCGCCGCATGCGAACGCCTGGGTTTGCCGCAAGAAGAAGTCGATCTCGTCGGCTGGCTCGTCGGCAATCACCTCGTCATGAGCGATGTCGCCCAAAAGCGCGATATCGGCGATCCGCGCACCGTGGCGCAGTTCTCGAAGATTGTCGGCAACGTCGAGCGCTTGCGTCTCCTGCTTGTCCTCACCGTCTCGGATATCCGCGCTGTCGGCAATGTTTGGAACGACTGGAAGGGTCAGCTGCTGCGCGACTTGTATCGCCTCACCGAGGCCGCGCTTCACGGCGGCCGCTCCGACGAAGACGGCGTGCGCGCACATCTTGCTGAGATCGCTCACGCCGCGAAAGAACAACTGTTGAACGACATCGGCGGCGCGCGCGCCGACGTGTTGCAAGCTTGGCTCGATGCGCTCGAGGATGGCTACTGGCTCAATCACGACGCTGATGCGCTCAAATGGCATGCGCTCGAAGTGATGCGCGCGCGCACCGAGCGCGCCATCCCACACGTCGCGGCGCGTATTCGCGAAACCCAGGGTGTGAGCGAAGTGCTCGTCTATGCCGGAGACCGCGCCGGTCTCTTTGCGAGCCTCGCCTCTGCAATTTCCGCAAGCGGTGCGGATATCGTCGGCGCGCGCGTCCACACCTCTAAGGATGGCGCTGCGTTCGACGTCTTCTCGATCCAAACAACCGGTCACAAGCCCTTCGGCCTAAACGATCCGCGCGCACTCGAAGCGCTCACAACCAAGCTCATACACGCCGTACTGGCTGATCAGGCCGCGCCGCCGCCCGCGCCGCCGTCACGCCGCAACGCCGCGTTTGCTATCGAGCCTTGGGTGCGCATCGACAATGATATCACCCCGCACGCCACCGTCATCGAAGCATCGGGCCGCGACCGGTTGGGCCTCCTCGCCGATATCGCGCACGTTTGCGTCGAAGCCAACGTCTCGGTCGTCAGCGCTCATATCGATACGTATGGCGAACGAGCCTCCGACGTCTTCTACGTGCAGGAAGAGGAGGGCGGGCAGATCACCAATCCACGCCGCATCGCCTCGGTGCGCAGCAAGTTGGAAGCTGTACTTCGCGCCGCCGAACCCGCGGCGCCTGCCGATCCCGCCAAGGCGCCGCTCGCTGTGGCCCGCGCCTCGACGGCGCGTTAGCGCCGCGCTACGCCCGTTGCGTCACAGCGTGAGTCGCCCGCCCAAATGAGCCTTGCCCGCAACACCGCCGTCATCGGCGGCTTGACCCTGATCTCACGTCTCTTCGGCTTTGCCCGTGACATCGTGCTCACCGCGGCGCTCGGCGCCGGCCCGATGGCTGACGCCTTCAACGCGGCGCTGCGCTTTCCGAACTTGTTTCGCCGTCTCTTCGCAGAAGGCGCGTTCAGTCAGGCGTTCGTGCCGATTTATTCGAAGACGCTCGCTGCCGAAGGCGAGGAAGCGGCCAACCGGCTTGCCTCCGAGGCTCTCTCAGTCTTGCTGCTGGTCACCGGCGTTCTCAGCGCCATCGCCATGGTGTTCATGGGCTGGATCAACAGCGTTTTGCTGGCTGGCTTCCTTGACGACCCGCAAAAATTTGCCTGGGCGAACCTGCTGACGCAGCTCGCCATGCCATATCTCGTCGCCATGTCGGCGGCGACGTTGTTCTCCGGCGTCCTCAACGCGCATGGCCGCTTCTTCGCCGCCGCCGCTGCGCCAATTCTTTTTAATCTCTGTCAGCTGGGCGCGCTTTGGGTTTTTCACGACACGCCGGAACGCGCTGCACTTGCCGCCATTATCGCAGTGTCGGTCTCGGGTGTGTTGCAAGCGCTTTGGGTTTGGTGGGGCGCGCAACGCTCGTCGATCAAAGTTGGCTTGCCGTTTCCGCGTCTTACGCCCGGTGTGAAACGGCTTTTTGTGCTCGCTGCTCCCGCCGCCATCGCCGGCGGCGCTTTGCAGATCAACGTTATCGTGAGCCAAGCGCTCGCATCCTTCGAGAGTGGCGCGATCACCTATCTCGCAGTCGCCGACCGCCTCTACCAGTTGCCGCTTGGCCTCATCGGTATCGCCGTGGGCGTTGCGATGCTCCCTCGGCTCTCGCGCCTCGTGCAGGATGGTGACGAGGCGGGCGCGCGCGGCTCGCTCGATGAAGCTGTGGCGCTGTCCATGGCATTCACGCTGCCGGCGGCGGCGGCGATGCTGGCGATCCCATTCTATTTGTTGGACGGACTTTATTCACGCGGAGAATTTTCCGCGGCCGACGCGCAGAACGCGGCGCTCGCTCTCATCCACTATGGCTGGGGCGTACCGGCCTTCGTACTTGCAAAAATCTACGCGCCTGCTTTTTTTGCGCGCGAAGATACCAAAGCGCCGATGCGCTACGCGATCACCTCGATGGTGATAAACATCGTGCTCGGCGCGGCGCTCTTCTTCGGATTGCGGGCGGCAGGTCTTCCCGGTTTCCAGGGGCTCGCCATCGCAACCTCCACTGCTGCGTGGGTGAACGTCGCACTGATGATCCGCTCGCTCATGGCGCGCGGGGCGTACGCGCCAACGCCGGCAGCCTTCGCGCGCTTGCTGCGCATCCTCCTGGCGTCCGCGATCCTCTTTGCGGTGATGTGGTGGGGCAACGCCAACCGCGACACGCTTGAAGCCACGCTCGGCTCCAAAGAGGCAGCTATCGCGTTGCTCATCCTCGGCGGCGGCACATTCTACTTCATGGTCGCGTTCCTGGTGCGTGCGGTGACCTTCTCCGAGGTCCGCTCGGCCTTTAAGCGCGAACGCGGACCCGCAACCGGGGGAGGCGGCTTGCCGCCAGGCTTAGACGGCTGATAGAAGCCCGGCGCATGAACACGGGAACGAACACTTGGCGATGGCGGGCCTGATCTGACGCCTATTTGGCGCGCAACAGCGCGCTCGTTCTCATGTTCCGGAGTTTCCTATGACTGACGCACCGCAGCCCGAATATCAGGGGCCCAAACGCGTATTCTCAGGCATGCAGCCGACCAACGGTTTGCATCTCGGCAATTATCTCGGCGCGCTGCAAAAGTTCGTGCGCCTGCAAGATCAGTACGAGTGCATCTATTGCATCGTCGATCTGCACGCGATCACCACTGGCCCCGATCCGGAAAATCTCGCCAGCCGCTGCCGTGAAGTCGCCGCAGCTTATGTCGCCGCCGGCGTCGATCCCAAGCGCTCCACCATCTTCGTGCAATCGGCCGTGCGCGAGCACACAGAGCTTGCCTGGATATTCAACTGCGTCGCCCGCATGGGTTGGGTCGAGCGCATGACGCAGTTCAAGGATAAAGCCGGCAAAGACGCGCAACGTTCGTCTGTTGGTTTGTTCGATTATCCCGTTCTGCAAGCCGCTGACATCCTGCTTTACAAAGCGACGCACGTTCCCGTCGGCGAAGACCAAAAGCAGCACCTCGAGCTTTCGCGCGACATCGCGCAGAAGTTCAATAACGATCACAACGCGCCGAACTTCTTCCCGCTGCCTGAGCCTCTGATCCAAGGCCCGGGCGCGCGGATTATGAGCTTGCGCGATGGCTCCAAAAAAATGTCGAAGTCCGATCCGTCCGACATGACCCGCATCAACCTCACCGACGATGCCGATGCGATCATGTCGAAGATCAAAAAGGCGACGACAGATTCGCTGCCGGTGCCGGAAACCAAGGAGGGTCTGGCAGGCCGGGCGGAAGTGGAAAACCTTGTCGGCATCTACGCTGCGGCGACCGAGCGCACCGTCGATGACGTGCTCGGCGAATTTGGCGGCAAGGGCTTTGGCGTATTCAAACCGGCGCTGGCGGAAACGCTGGCCGCCAAACTTTCGCCCATCGCTGCCGAAATGCGCCGTCTCACCGCCGATACCGCAACGCTCGACGCCATCCTCAAGGACGGCGCCGAGAAAGCCCGCGCCGTGGCCGAGCCGATCATGGCCGAAGTTCGCGACGTCGTCGGGCTTTGGCGCGCTTGATGCCCGGCAGCGTTTGAGCGACCATCGCGCCACATGACGAAAGATCTGCAAGCCTTCAGCTGCCTGGTCATCGCCGACGAAAGCGAGGAGTTCCCGGACGCGTTGATCTATGCCGGCTTGCTGTGCCGCTACACCGGTTGGCGCTTGCTGATGTTGCGCGCGATCGAACCGTCCGATCCGGCGCCGTGGGCCTCGATCACCGAAGAAATGCGCCGCCAGGCGCGTGATGCAGCGGAATCGCTGACTCAACGCTTCGCCGCTGAGGCCTGGGCCGAGTGCGGCGTGACGGCCGAGCCGGTGTTGCGCGAAGGCGATCTGAAGCCCGAGCTGCGCAAGCTCTTGCTGGAAGACAGCACGATTAAGCTTGTGGTGCTGGCCGCCGCTTCCCCCCCCAGCGGCCCTGGTCCGCTGATCACCCAGCTTGGCCGCAGCGGCGGCTTGTCGCCGCGCCCGGTTCCGGTCGTCGTGGTGCCGGGTGCGCTGTCGCGCGATGAAATCCGCGCCATTGCGCTGCCGATGGCCGCGGCCGTTTCTGTCGAAAGCGAAGAAGAGCCGCCGGCGCCACAGCCGCCGCCTGCTTGACCCATTTCGTCCGAAGGCCCACCTGGGGCTCATGTTCATTCAGACAGAATCCACGCCCAACCCGCGTACGCTGAAGTTTCTGCCCGGCCGCGATGTGCTGGGACAGGGCAGCCGCGAATATGCGGATGCGGACGCTGCTCTCGGCGCGCCCTTGGCCACGGCGCTTTTCAATGTCGATGGGGTCGAGCGCGTTTATCTGGGCGGCGACTTCATCACCATCACCAAGTCTGAGGCGATCGAGTGGCCGCATCTGAAGCCGCACGTGCTCGCCGCGATCATGGATCACTTCACCTCCGGCCGTCCGGTGCTCGGCGATGGCGTAGCGCCCGCTGACGAAACCGACGAAGCCGATATCGTCTATGAGGGCGACGCCATCGGGATCGTGAAAGAACTGAAAGAGATCATCGACGCACGCGTGCGCCCCGCCGTAGCGCGCGATGGCGGCGACATCACCTTCCACTCCTGGGATCATGAGCACGGCATCGTCCGGCTCAACATGCGCGGCGCCTGCGCTGGCTGCCCGTCTTCGACGCTGACCTTGAAGCAGGGCATCGAAAACATGCTCCGTCACTACGTGCCGGAAGTGCTGTCGGTCGAGCAAGTGGTGTGAGCCAGAGCGCCTCCGATAACGAATGATAGTGCTCGGCATCGATACAAGCTTGGACGCCTGCTCCGTCGCCATCGTACGCGACGGTGAAACGCTCGCGCATCTCCACGAACAAATGACGCGCGGCCAAGCCGAGCGCTTAGCCCCGATGGTGCGCGAAGCGGCCGAGCAGGCAGGCGTCGCCTTCGCCGAGTTGGATCGCATCACGGTTACCACCGGTCCGGGCTCATTCACCGGCGTCCGTGTCGGCCTCTCATTCGCTCGCGCGCTGGCGCTCGCGATTCGCAAACCGTGCATCGGCGTTTCAACGCTTGAAGCCCTCGCGCTTCAGACGGGCGAAGAGGGCGCCCGCGCCGCTCTGGTCGAAACGCCCGGCGCCTCGTACTTCGCCCGCTACGAAAACGGCGCACCAACGATCCCACCGCGCAACATCGAGCGTGGTGAACACGAAACGCAATTGCAAAGCGCTCGCCTTACAGGTCCCGGCGTCACGGTGAACGCCGCCGCGCTCGCCGCACGCGCCGCGCGCCTCGATCCTGCGCTTTATCCGCCCAACCCCACCTACCTTCGCGCCCCGCACGTTACGTTGCCGAGCGGCTCATGATCGAGGCGGCATCGCCCTCAGCGAGCGAACTGCTCGCCTCTCTGCACGCCCGCGCGTTCCCGAAACCCTGGAGCGCCGCGGAAATCGAAAAGCTGATGGAAAACCAAGCCGTATTTGCGTTGCTGCACGGTAATGGCGCTGAAGCGAACGGCTTCGTTATGGCGTGGGCCGCTGCGGGGGATTCAGAATTGCTGACCGTCGCCGTGGTTCCTGAAGCGCGCCGCAAGGGTGTCGGCGCGGCGCTGGTAACCTCGGCCGGCGTTGCGGCGCTCGTGCGCGGCGCGGGCTCCATGCATCTGGAGGTCGCCGAAACCAATCAAGGCGCCCGCGCGCTCTACAGAAAGCTCGGTTACGAAAAGGCGGGCCGCCGTCATGCCTATTACGCGGGTGAGGGCGGTTCGGTTGACGCGATTGTCATGCGCCGCGCGCTGCCACGGCCGGTTGTTTAGTCCACGAGGTGGACACCGCCCCGTTGGAGGGGGTATTTGACCGCCCATGGATCGGATCGAAAAACTATGCGTCGAGAAGGGTATGCGCATGACCGAGCAGCGCCGCGTCATCGCGCGCGTCGTCTCGGCCAGCCATGACCACCCGGATGTCGAAGAGCTGCATCGCCGCGCCGCCGCGGTCGATCCCGGCATCTCTATCGCCACGGTCTACCGCACCGTTCGCTTGTTCGAAGACAGCGGCATTCTCGAGCGCCATGACTTCCGCGATGGCCGCTCGCGCTACGAAGAAGTGCCTGAGCATCACCATGACCACCTGATCGACATGAGGTCAGGCAAGGTCATCGAGTTCATCGATGAAGAGATCGAGCGCCTCCAGCAGGAGATCGCGCGCCGCTTGGGTTACAAGCTTGTCGATCACCGCCTCGAACTTTACGGCGTCCCGCTCGATGAAAAATCCAAGGCGGGCAAGAAGTAGGATGTCCGAACCCCCGAAGCGTCTCTTCATCGGGACGTACGGTTGCCAGATGAACGTCAACGATTCCGAGCGCATGCGCGACGTGCTGAGCCCGCTGGGCTATGCCGTTGCCGACAAGCCGGACGACGCAGACCTCGTCATCCTCAACACCTGCCACATCCGCGAAAAGGCGACCGAGAAGGTTTATTCCGAGATCGGCCGCTTGCGCGAGCACAAGGAGCGCCGCGCCGCCGAAGGCAAGGGCATGACGATCACCATCGCCGGCTGCGTCGCGCAGGCTGAAGGCGAGGAGATCATTCGCCGCGCGCCCGAAGTCGATCTCGTTGTCGGCCCGCAGGCCTATCACAAGCTGCCCGAACTCATCGCCCGCATTGCCCGCAAGACCGGCGAACGCTTGGCGACGGATTTCACCGCGCAGGAAAAGTTCGACGCACTGCCCGCGCGCGCGCCCGATGGCGTGACGGCGTTTCTCTCGATCCAAGAAGGCTGCGATAAATTCTGCACCTTCTGCGTCGTGCCTTATACGCGCGGCGCCGAGTTTTCACGGCCGCTTGCCGATGTGATCGCGGAAGCGCGCTCGCTGGCGGCTCAAGGCGTTCGCGAAGTCACGCTGCTCGGCCAAAACGTCAACGCCTACCATGGCGGCGCGGCGTTCACCGATTTGCTCTCCGCGCTCGCCGAAATCCCAGGCATCGCGCGCATTCGCTACATGACTTCGCACCCCATCGAGATGACCGAAGAGCTCATCGCGATGCACGCCAGCGAGGCCAAACTGATGCCGTTTCTGCACCTGCCGGTGCAGTCTGGCTCGGATCGCATCTTGAAGGCCATGAACCGAAAGCACGATGGCGCGTTTTATCGCGACATCATCGCGCGCGTGCGGGCGGTGCGGCCGGATATCGCGCTATCGACCGACTTCATCGTTGGCTTTCCGGGCGAGACCGAGAAGGAATTCGAAGCCACCATGCAACTCGTCAACGACCTTACGTTCGCGGCAGCGTACTCATTCAAATACTCGTCCCGCCCCGGCACGCCTGCCGCCGGCATGTTGGGGCAGGTGAGCGAAGACGATAAAACCCGCCGTCTCGCGATCCTGCAGAAGCGCTTGTTCGAACAGCAGACCGCATTCAACGCGAGCCAAGTTGGCCGGACGCTTTCAGTGCTGGTCACCGGTATCGGCCGCCGCTCGGGCCAAAAGCACGGCCGCTCGCCCTATCTGCAATCGGTGCACTTCGATGATGCGCACGCAAAGAACGGCGACATCGTGCAAGTGCGCATTAATGGCTTCTCCCAGAACTCGCTCAGCGGCGAACTACCAGTGCTGACCCCAGCATGAGCGAGTCACGCACGATCCCGCTTGGCGAAACGGCACAAGCCGTCTTCGGCCCGCTCCATCGCCACGTCGCGCAGATTCAGGAAGCGTTTCGCGACCCGAATGCGCCGCGCGGCTCACCAGCGTACCGGCTGACCTTCGACGCGCAGGGCGACAAGCTCATCGTCAAATCCGGCGCCGGCGCCAGCGAAGCCGATTTCGTCCGCGCGCAGCGCATCGTCGAAGCCTTGATCGATCAAGCGCGCCGCAAAGGCCGCGTGCGTGAAGGCGAAGTGCTGGCCGCGATCTCGTTCTCGGAAGGCGCCAACGAAGACGCGCCCCTCACAATGCAATTGCCGCAACTCGGCGGTCTCACTTTGCGCACGCCGCGCCAGGTGCATTACGTCGAAGCGCTGCGTGACGAGGCGATCGACCTCATCTTCGGCGTCGGCCCCGCCGGCACTGGCAAAACCTTTCTTGCCGTCGCAGCGGCCGTTGAAGCGCTGAAGCAAGAGCGTGTCGATAAGATCATCGTCACGCGCCCCGCGGTCGAGGCAGGGGAGAAGCTTGGCTATCTGCCGGGTGATCTCGCCGAAAAGGTCGATCCGTATTTGCAGCCGATCTGGGACGCGTTTCGCAGCCAAATGAGCGAGAACGATCTCAAGGCCCGCCGGGAGCGGCGTCAGATTGAAGTGGCGCCGCTCGCCTTCATGCGCGGCCGCACGCTCTCGAACGCATTCGTCATCGTCGATGAAGCGCAGAACGCCACCGTGCTGCAAATGAAGATGACGCTCACGCGCCTCGGCGAAGGCTCGCGCATGGTGGTCACCGGCGATCCCTCGCAGATCGACTTGCTGCGCCCAGATCAGTCCGGCCTTGCACACGCGATCTCAATTCTGGAAGACGTGCCCGCTGTCGAGATCATTCGTTTCGCCGTTCAAGACGTTGTCCGTCACAGGCTCGTCGCAGAGATCGTCGAGGCCTATCAGCGGGATGAAAGTGCGCGCGGCGGTGGCTGAACTCGAAGTTGATATTCTCGCGAACTCCGAGCTTTGGCGCGGGCACGAGGATTTATTGTCGAAAGCGCTCGCGGCCGCGGCCGAAGCGGAGAGCAAGTCCGGCACAGTGTCGTTGCTGCTCGGCGACGATGCTTCGGTGGCTGAACTCAATCAGCAATTCCGCAACAAAGCCGGCCCAACCAACGTGCTCTCGTTTCCGCCCGCACCAGGGGCGGCTGAGCCAGGCTTTCTCGGCGACATCGCGCTCGCGGCGGAAACCATTGTCGAACAAGCGAATTTTCAGGGTAAACGCTTCGAAAATCACGCCGCCCACTTGGTCGTGCACGGATTTCTACACCTGATAGGCTATGATCACGAAAATCCGGCCGACGCCGATGCTATGGAAACGCGTGAGCGCGCGATCCTTGCATCGCTTGGGATAGAAGATCCCTACGCGTAAGCGCCGCCAACGGAGTGCGACACACACCATTATGGTTGAGACGACAAACGAAGCTGCCGACCCTCCCTCGCGAAGACGCGCGGGCCTACTTCAACGTTGGACGCGCATTTTCGCGCGCGGGAAGCTGGGGTCCGCGGAGGCAGTCGAAGAAGCGCTACGCGAGCGCGAAGAAAACGGCGGCCAGATGGAATTGGCGCACAAGGATCTCATCCTGCGCGCCGCACACTTCGATCAGCTCAAAGTCGCTGACGTGATGCGCGCGCGCGCAGAGATCGTCGCGATCGAAGCCGGCGCCACTCTAGGGGAGGCGGCGCGCGTCTTCGCTGAAAGTCAGCATTCACGTTTGCCCATCTACGGCGAAACCTTGGACGATCCGCAGGGCTTCGTGCACGTGCGCGACGTGCTTGCGCTGCTCTCGCCGGATGAAGCCGGCGTTTCGGATGCGCAGTTCGAAGATCGCTCACTGCAGCGCATCCGCCGAGAAATTCTCTTCGTGCCGCAATCGATGACGCTGGCGCGTCTATTCTTGCGGATGCAGTCCAGCCGGATCCATCTGGCGCTTGTCGTTGATGAATACGGCGGCACCGATGGCCTCGTCTCGATGGAAGATCTGGTCGAACAGATTGTCGGCGCTATCGACGATGAACACGATGTCGATTCCGCGCTCGTGCTCGAGCGCCCAAACGGCGCCTTTGAGGCCGATGGCCGTGCACAGATTTCGGAGCTGGAGGAAAAGCTCGGGAAAACACTGGCGCTTCCAGATCACGAAGACGAATTCGACACCGCCGCCGGCCTCGCAGTGGCGCTCGCATCGCGTCTGCCGCAGCGCGGCGAAATTCTGCGTCACCCCGCTGGCTTTGACGTCGAAATTGTCGACGCCGATCCGCGCCGCGTGAAACGCATCAGGATCAAGCCGACAGCCGAAGCGACAACTACGCCCCAAACGGCTACACCCACGGAAAACGCGACGCATCGCAGCGCGTGAGTGTTGACCCGCGCTTCTGATCGCGCTCCAACCGCGAGTTGGCGCTGGGCAGGGGAGTTTCCGTTTGAACGCTGAAGCAGCAAGCGCCGCGCAATCGCGCGTCCAAACGTGGCTTAGCGCACGCTCGCCGTGGCAACGGCGCGGCATCGCCGCCGCCGCCGGCGCGCTCGCAACGCTCGGGCACGCGCCGTTTCAACTGACGCTGCTGTTCGTCGTCGCCATCGTAGTGCTGGTGTGGCTGCTCGATGTCTCGGCCACCAAAGAGCGCCGTTTGCGTTCAGCCTTCAGCATGGGGTGGTTTTTTGGCCTCGGCCATTTCACCACCGGGCTTTACTGGGTCGCCGCCGCGTTCAACGTCGATAGCGATGCGTGGGGGCCTGTTTGGGGCGTGCCCGCAACGCTCGCGCTCGCTGGCGGTTTGGCCATTTTCTTCGGCATTGGCGCGGTGATCGCCGTGCTGCTGTGGACGAACGACGTGCGCCGCGTCGCTGCGATCGCGATCGGCTTGTTCATTTCCGAATGGCTGCGCGGCCATATACTGACCGGGCTTCCCTGGCTCTTGCCGGCCTACGTTTGGACGCCCGGCGAGCCGATCTCCCAACTCGCGTCCTTGGTCGGCTCCTACGGCCTGACGCTGCTGACGCTCTTCATCGCCGCAACACCCGCAACGCTCGCGGATGGCGGCCAGAGTTCCGGCCGTCGCTTTGCGCCGATGCTCGCGGCGGCGCTCGCTGTTGGCATGGCGTGGGGGTGGGGCGCGCAGCACATCGCCGCTGCGCCGATCGAATTGCCCGGTGCACAACCCATCGTGCGTGTGGCTGACTCTGGCCTCGGCCAAGCCGAGAAATGGGAAAACCGTCCCGACCAAGAATGGCGCGTGCTCGAACGCTATCTCGAAGTCAGCGGCGATCCCACAGACGACAACGCAGACTCGATCGTGATCTGGCCGGAAGGCGCGATCCCGGTCGTGAACTTCTTCATGCTCGAAAATCCGGACTTCATGGCCGCGCTTGGCCGGGGTCTGGGCGATCGCGTGCTTATTGCTGGGCTGACGCGCCGCGAAGGCCGCGCCGACGAAGTTGCGTACTTCAACTCCGCCGCTGTTATTGATGGCGTGAACGGCGAAGCGCGCTTGAGCCAGTTCTACAACAAGAACCATCTCGTCCCGTTCGGCGAGTACATCCCGTTCTGGAATCTCGTCAGCAATTTCAATATCGCGCCTTTGCAGCGGATCGGCTCTGGCTTCGAAGCAGGCCCCGCGCCAACGCGGCTCGTGGTGCCCGGGGCGCCACCTGCGGTTGTGCTCATCTGTTACGAGGCGATTTTTCCCGGGATGGTCCCGCGCGGCGATGGCCGGCCCGGCTGGATCGTCATGGTCACCAATGACGCGTGGTTCGGCGGCGGCTCCGGCCCCTACCAGCACTACGCCATGGCCCGGTATCGAGCGATCGAGGAGGGGCTTCCGGTCGCCCGGGCGGCTTCGGGCGGGATTTCGGCGATTGTCGACGCCTACGGGCGTCAAGTCACGGCCACCAGCGCCCGGTCACTGTATGCGGAGGCGCAACTCCCCCCTGCGCTTCAAGAGACCCCATACGCGCGGTGGGGTAGTATAGTGCTGGCGCTGTTATTTATAATCATCGCCTCACTCCGGTTCATTTCCCCCGGACGTCGTGGGCCGGGAGGGTCCCGAAAATGAATGATGAGCGCGCAGCCAACGCGATCGACAAGAAAGTCGGTCAAAGGGTGCGGTCCAGACGCCTCGAGATCGGTATGAGCCAGGAAAAGCTCGCCGAAACACTTGGCGTTACCTTCCAGCAGGTCCAAAAGTACGAGAAAGGCGTCAATCGCATCGCGGTTAGTCGCCTGTTTGACATCGCCAATGCTCTGGAAATGACCGCCGGCCGCTTCTTTGAAGGGCTGACGCCGACAACGCCAGGCGTCGCGGAAAACCGTACCGAATATGTGGCTGACGCTCTGGCGACCCCGGAAGGGGCCCAGCTCATGGCGCTGTTCGCGACCATCAAGAGCCAAAAGGTCCGCCGCCGGGTCGTCGACCTGGTCCGGACCCTGGCCGAGGATGAGACCAAGGAGGGCTAAACGCCCGCGACGATTGTGAAATTGCCTCCGAGCCCGCTTCTCCCTAAAGAGAGCGGCTTCGTTTTTACCGTTTGGGCCGGAGAATCCCGTGTCGCGCAGCAATTACGTCTTCACTAGCGAGAGCGTTTCCGAAGGTCACCCGGATAAGGTCGCAGACCGTATCTCAGACACCGTCGTGGATGCGTTTATCGCTGCCGACCCTGAAGCTCGCGTCGCCTGCGAGACCATGGTGACGACAAACCGGATCATCCTCGCCGGTGAAGTCCGCGCCGGCAAGCCGGGCAACGACAAGGCCGCCAACAAGGCTTTCACCAAAGACATCATCGCGTCGCTGCAGCCGAAGGTTCGCGCTGCGGTGAAAGACATCGGCTACGCGCAGAAGGGCTTTCACTGGGAGAAGGCGAAGTTCGCCTGCTATCTGCACGGCCAGTCCGTGCACATCGCCCAAGGCGTCGATTCATCCGCGAAGAAGGACGAAGGCGCCGGCGACCAGGGCATCATGTTCGGCTACGCCTGCAAAGAAACGCCAGAGTTGATGCCGGCGACGCTGCAATACTCGCACAACATCCTGAAGCGCCTCGCTGAGTTGCGCCACAGCGGCGAACGTCCTGAGCTTGAGCCGGACGCGAAGAGCCAAGTCACGCTGCGCTACGAGAATGGCAAGCCGGTCGAAGTTGTCGCCATCGTCGTCAGCCACCAGCACGCAAAGAAGCTCGGCGATAAGAGCTACAGCCAAGCGCGCTTCGCTGAGATCGTGAAGCCGATCGCCGCTTCGGTTTTCCCCGAAGGCCTGATCACCAAGAAAACCAAGTGGCACATCAACCCGACCGGTAAGTTCGAAATCGGCGGCCCGGACGGCGATAGCGGTCTCACCGGCCGCAAGATCATCGTCGATACGTACGGCGGCGCAGCTCCGCACGGCGGCGGCGCGTTCTCGGGCAAGGACCCAACGAAAGTTGACCGCTCTGCCGCGTACGCGTGCCGCTATCTCGCAAAGAATGTCGTCGCGGCCGGCCTTGCCGAGCGCTGCACCATCCAGATCAGCTACGCCATTGGCGTCGCTGTGCCGACGAGCTTTTACGTCGATCTCCACGGCGCCGACACGATCGATCCCGCGATCCTCGAAGCCAAGCTTCCGGAACTGATCGGCGGCGCGACGCCGCGCTCGATCCGCAACCATCTGAAGCTCAACCGTCCGATCTACGCGCGCACCGCTGCCTACGGCCACTTCGGCCGTCAGCCGGACAATGAAGGCGGCTTCACCTGGGAACGCGATGATCTGGTGGCTGAGCTAAAGGGCTTGGCTTAACTTTGGACCGCGGGCCTTCAGGCCCGCTCTTCGCCCAAAGTTGGAGAAGAGCGTCTAAGACGCGCGGTCCAAGAGGCGCTACATCAGCCGCATGTCCTCCTCATTTGGCCTCGCGCCCGAACTCGTCCGCTACCTCGCGCACGTCAATCCGCCTGAACATCCCGCGCTCGCGCGTTGCCGCGAAGAAACCGCGCGTATGTCCAACGCGCAGATGCAGATCAGCGCCGAGCAGGGCGCGTTCATGCAAACCATCGCGCGCATGTTGAACGCCAAGCGCGCGTTTGAGATCGGTGTCTTCACCGGCTATTCGTCAACCGCCGTCGCGCTCACCATGAAAGAAATGAACCCGGGCGCGAAGCTGCTCGCCTGCGACGTCTCCGAAGAATGGACCACCAAGGCGCGCGATTACTGGCGTGAAGCGCAAGTCGATGACGTGATCGACCTCGTCATCGCGCCTGCAACCGAAACCCTCGATGCGCGCATCGCGGCAGGAGAGGCGGGCCACTACGATCTCGGCTTCATCGACGCTGATAAAACCGGCTACGATTCCTACTACGAGCGCGGGCTTCAGCTTCTCCGCAAAGGCGGCGTCATGCTGTTCGACAACGTGCTCTGGTCCGGCCGCGTCGCCGATCCGGCCGACACATCGCCAGATACCTCGGCGCTCCGCGCATTGGCGCAAAAAGCCAAAGCCGACGCCCGCGTCCACGCCGCCATGACCAGTATCGGCGATGGCGTGCTGATCTGCGTGAAGCTCTGAATTCGAACAGGACGGCGCGCGCCCCTTCTCCCTTCCCCCTCGTGGGGAAGGGTGGGGATGGGGGCGCGAGCGCCAATGTTCTGAAAACGCAGCGCTCTCACCCCCATCC